>Ga0325404_1002706_pt1 | contig 18914 bp, 10 predicted proteins | sample PopdelMetagenome_18_FD_205664 | JGI IMG/M metagenome (GOLD analysis project Ga0325404, IMG submission 205664) | Populus deltoides microbial communities from Bellville, Georgia, United States - Xylem-Control-R1 | ecosystem: Host-associated > Plants > Phyllosphere > Stem > Wood/Secondary xylem... | reverse complement strand
ACTTTTGATCCGATAGTTGGATCGCCCTCAAATTTTTACAGGAGTTTCCGGACGCCGTTTTCCTCGCAGTAGCTGTGGAATCGCTACTCGGTGAGGCGGAGGTCTCTGCGCTCGAGACCAGCGTACCTGTTCCAATGGGCCGTAACTTTTGATCCGATAGTTCGATCGCCCTCAAATTTTTACAGGAGTTTCCGGACGCCGTTTTCCTCGCAGTAGATGTGGAATCGCTACTCGGTGAGGCGGAGGTCTCTGCGCTCGAGACCAGCGTACCGGTTCGAAAGGGACGTAACTTTTAATCCGATAGTTGGATCGCCCTCAAATTTTTACAGGAGTTTCCGGACGCCGTTTTCCTCGCAGTAGCTGTGGAATCGCTACTCGGTGAGGCGGAGGTCTCTGCGCTCGAGACCAGCGTACCGGTTCCAACGGCCCTAACTTTTGATCCGACCGTTGGATCACCCTCAAATTTTTACAGGAGTTTTCGGACGCCGTTCTCGTTCCTGTAGATGTGGAATCGCTACTCGGTGAGGCAGAGGTCTCTGCGCTCGAGACCAGCATACCGGTTCGAAAGGGCCGTAACGTTTGATCCGACCGTTGGATTGCCCTCAAATTGTTACAGGAGTTTCCGGACGCCGTTTTCCACGCAGTAGATGTGGAATCGCTACTTGGTGAGGGGGAGGTCTCTGCGCTCGAGACCAGCGTACCGGTTCGAAAGGGCCGTAACTTTTGATCCGACCGTTCGATCGCCCTCAAATTTTTACAGGAGTTTTCGGACGCCGTTCTCCTTCCTGTAGATGTGGAATCGCTACTCGGTGAGGCAGAGGTCTCTGCGCTCGAGACCACCCTACCGGTTCAAAAGGGTCGTAACGTTTGACCCGACCGTTGGATCGCCCTCAAATTTTTACAGGAGTTTCCGGACGCCGTTTTCCACGCAGTAGATGTGGAATCGCTACTTGGTGAGGGGGAGGTCACTGCGCTCGAGACCAGCGTACTGGTTCGAAAGGGCCGTAACTTTTGATCCGACCGTTGGATCGCCAACAAATTTTTACAGGAGTTTCCGAAACCTGTTTTCCGTAGAGTAGATGTGGAATCGCTACTCGGTTAGGCGGCGGTCTCTACGCTCGAGACCATTGTACCGGTTCGAAAGGGCCCTAACTTTTGATCCGACGGTTGGATCGCCCTTAAGTTTTTACAGGAGTTTCCGGACGCTGTTTTCCTCGCATTAGATGTGGAATCGCTACTCGGTGAGGCGGAGGTCTCTAAGCTCGAGACCAGTGTCCCGGTTCCAATGGGTCGTATCTTTTGATCCGACCGTTGGATCGCCCTCAACTTTTTACAAGAGTTTCCGGACGCCGTTTTCCTCGCAATAGCTGTGGAATCGCTACTCGGTGAGGTGGAGGTCTCTGCGCTCGAGACCAGCGTACGGGTTCCAAGGGGCCGTAACTTTTGATCCGACTGTTGGATCACCCTCAAATTTGTACAGGAGTTTCCGGACGCCGTGTTCCTTGCAGTAGATGTGGAATCGCTACTCGGTGAGGCGGAGGTCTCTGTGCTCGAGACCAGCGTACCGGTTCGAAAGAGCAGTAACTTTTGATCCGACCGTTGGATCGCCCTCAAATTTTTACAGGACTTTCCTCAAATTTTTACAGGAGTTTCTGGACGCCGTTTTCCTTACAGTAGATGTTGAAGCGCTACTCGGTGAGGCGAAAGTCTCTATGCTCGAGACCAGCGTACCGGTTCGAAAGGGCCGTAACTTTTGATCCGATCGTTGGATCGCCCTCAAATTTTTACAGGAGTTTCCGGACGCCGTTCTCCTTACTATAGATGTGGAATCGCTACTCGGTGAGGCGGAGGTCTCTGCTCTCGAGTATAGGTCACCGGTTTGAAAGGGCTGTATCTTTTGATCCCGCCGTTGGATCGCCCACAAAGTTTTACAGGAGTTTCCGAAACCTGTTTTTCGTATAGTAGATGTGGAATCGCTACTAGTAGAGGCGGAGGTCTCTGCGCTCGAGACCAGCGTACCGGTTTGAAAGGGCCGTAACTTTTGATACGGTAGTTGGATCGCCCTAAAATTTTCACAGGAGTTTCCGGACGCCATTGTCCTTGCAGTAGATGTGGAAGCGCTACTCGGTGAGGCAGAGGTCTGTGCTCTCGAGACTAGGTTACCGGTTCGAAAGGGCCGTAACTTTTTATCCGACCGTTGGATCGACCCCAAATTTTTACAGGAGTTTCCGAAACCTGTTTTCCGTAGAGTAGATGTGGAATCGCTACTCGGTGAGGCGGAGGTCTCAGGGCTCGAGACCAGCGTACCGGTTTGAAATGGCCGCAACTTTTGATACGGTAGTTGGATCGCCCTAAAATTTTTACAGGAGTTTCCGGACGCCGTTTTCCTCGCAATAGATGTGGAATCGCTACTCGGTGAGGCGGAGGTCTCTGAGCTCGAGACCAGCGTACCGGTTCGAAAGGGCTGTAACTTTTGATACTGTAGTTGGATCGCCCTAAAATTTTCACAGGAGTTTCCGGACGCCGTTGTCCTTACAGTAGATGTGGAAGCGCTACTCGGTGAGGCGGAGGTCTCTGCGCCCTAGACCAGCGTACCGGTTCGAAAGGGTCGTAACTTTTGATTCGACCGTTGGATCGCCCTCAAATTTTTATAGGAGTTTCCGGACGCCGTTTTCCTTACAGTAGATGTGGAATCGCTACTCGGTGAGGTGTAGGTCTCTGCTCTCGAGTCTAGGTTACCCGTTCGAAAGGGCCGTAGTTTTTGATCTGACCGTTGGATCGCCCTCAAATTTTTACAGGAGTTTCCGAAACCTATTTTCCGTAGAGTAGATGTCGAATCGCTACTCGGGGAGGCGGAGGTCTCAGGGCTCGAGACCAGCGTACCGGTTCGAAAGGGCCGTAACTTTTGATCCAACCGTTAGATCGCCCTCAAATATTTAGAGGAGTTTCGGACGCCGTTTTCCTTACAGTAGATGTGGAAGCGCTACTCGGTGAGGTGGAGGTCTCTGCGCCCTAGACCAGCGTACCAGTTCGAAAGGGTCGAAACTTTTGATCCGACCGTTGGATCGCCCTCAAATTTTTATAGGAGTTTCCGGACCCCGTTTTCCTTACAGTAGATGTGGAATCGCTACTCGGTGAGGCGTAGGTCTCTGCTCTTGAGTCTAGGTTACCGGTTCAAAAGGGCCGTAACTTTTGATCCGACCGTTGGATCGCCCTCAAATTTATACAGGAGTTTCCGGACGCCGTTGTCCTTGCAGTAGATGTGGAATCGCTACTCGGTGAGGTGGAGGTCTCTGCACTCGAGACCAGAGTACCGGTTCGAAAGGGCCGTAACTTTAGATCTGACTGTTGGATCGCCCTCAAATTTATACAGGAGTTTTCGGACGCCGTTTTCCTTGCAGTAGATGTGGAATCGCTACTCTGTGAGGCGGAGGTCTCTGCTCTCGAGTCGAGGTTACCGGTTCGAAAGGGCCGTAATTTTTGATCCGACCGTTGGATCGCCCTCAAATTTTTACAGGAGTTTCCGGACGCCGTTTTACTTGCAGTATATGTGGAATCGCTTCTCGGTGAGGCGGAGGTCTCTGCGCTCTAGAGCAGCGTACCGGTTCGAAAGGGCCGTAACTTTTGATCCCACCGTTGGATCGCCCACAAATTTTTACAGGAGTTTCCGAAACCTGTTTTTCATAGAGTAGATGTGGAGTCGCTACTCTGTGAGGCGAAGGTCTCAGGGCTCGAGACGAGCGTATCAGTTCGAAAGGGCTGTAACTTTTGATCCGACGGTTGGATCGCCCTCAAATTTATACAGGAGTTTCCGGACGCCGTTTCCCTTACAGTAAATGTGGAATCGCTACTCGGTGAGGCTTTCGTCTGTGCTCTCGAGTCTAGGTTACCGGTTCAAAAGGGCCGTAACTTTTGATCCCACCTTTGGATCGCCCTCAAATTTTTACAGGAGTTTACAAAACCTGTTTTTCATAGAGTAGATGTGGAGTCGCTACTCTGTGAGGCGAAGGTCTCAGGGCTCGAGACGAGCGTATCAGTTCGAAAGGGCTGTAACTTTTGATCCGACGGTTGGATCGTCCTCAAATTTATACAGGAGTTTCCAGACGCCGTTGTCCTTGCAGTAGATGTGGAATCACTACTCGATGAGGCGGAGATCTCTGCGCCCGAGACCAGCGTACCGGTTGGAAAAGGCCGTAACTTTTGATCCAACCGTTGGATCGCCCTCAAATTTTTACAGGAGTTTCCGGACGCCATTTTCCTCGCAGTAGATGTGGAATCGCTACTCGATGAGGCGGATGTCTCTACGCTCGAGACCAGCGTACCGGTTCCAGTGGGCGGTAACTTTTGATCCGACCGTTGGATCGCCCTCAAATTTTTACAGGAGTTTCCGGACGCCGTTTTCCTCGCAATAGATGTGGAATCGCTACTCGGCGAGGCGGAGGTCTCTGCGCTCGCGACCAGCGTACGATTCGAAAGGGCCGTAGCTTTTGATCCGATAGTTGGATCACCATCAAATTTTTACAGGAGTTTCCGGACGCCGGTTTTCTCGCAGTAGATGTGGAAGCGCTACTCGGTGAGGCGGAGGTCTCTGCGCTCGAGACCAGCGTACCGGTTCGAAAGGGCCGTAACTTTTGATCTGACCGTTGGATCGCCCTCAAATTTTTAGAGGAGTTTCGGACGCCATTTTCCTTACAGTAGATGTGGAAGCGATACTCGGTGAGGCGGAGGTCTTTGCGCACGAGACCAGCGTACCGGATCGAAAGGGACGTAACTTTTGATCAGACCTTTGGATCGCCCTCAAATTTTTAGAGGAGATTCCGGACGCCGTTTTCCTTACAGTAGATGTGGAAGCGCTACTCGGTGAGGCGGAGGTCTCTGCGCCCTAGACCAGCGTACCGGTTCGAAAGGGCCGTAACTTTTGATCCGACCGTTGGATCGCCCTCAAATTTATACAGAAGTTTCCGAAACCTGTTTTTCATAGAGTAGATGTGGAGTCGCTACTCGGTGAGGCGGAGGTCTCAGGGCTCGAGACCAGCGTACCGGTTCGAAAGGGCTGTAACTTTTTATCCGACGGTTGGATCGCCCTCAAATTTATACAGGAGTTTCCGGACGCCGTTTCCCTTACAGTAAATGTGGAATCGCTACTCGGTGAGGCTTTCGTCTGTGCTCTCGAGTCTAGGTTACCAGTTCGAAAGGGCCGTAACTTTTGATTCCACCGTTGGATCGCCCACAAGTTTTTACAGGAGTTTACGAAACCTGTTTTTCATAGAGTAGATGTGGAGTCGCTACTCGGTGAGGCGGAGGTCTTAGGGCTCGAGACCAGCGTACCGGTTCGAAAGGGCCGTAACTTTTGATCCGACCGTTGGATCGCCCTTAAATTTATACAGGAGTTTCCTGACGCCGTTGTCCTTGCAGTAGATGTGGAATCACTACTCGGTGAGGCGGAGATCTCAGGGCTCGAGACCAGCGTACCGGTTCGAAAGGGCCGTAACTTTGATCCGACCGTTGGATTGCCCTCAAATTTATACAGGAGTTTCGGACGCCGTTTTCCTTGCATTAGATGTGGATTCGCTACTCGGTGGGGCGAAGGTCTCTGCTCTCGAGTCCAGTGTACCGGTTCGAAAAGACCGTAACTTTTGATCCGATAGTTGGATCGCCCTAAAATGTTTACAGGAGTTTGCGGACGCCATTTTCCTAGCAGTAGATGTGAAATCACTACTCGGTGAGGCGGAGGTCTCTACGCTCGAGACGAGCGTACCGGTTTGAAAGGGCCGTAACTTTTGATCCGACCGTTGGATAGCCCTCAAATTTATACAGGAGTTTACGGACGCCGTTTTCCTTGCAGTAGATGTGGATTCGCTACTCGGTGAGGCGGAGGTCTCATGGCCCGAGACCAGCGTACCGGTTCGAAAGGGCCGTAACTTTGATCCGACCGTTGGATTGCCCTCAAATTTATACAGGAGTTTTCGGACGCCATTTTCCTTGCATTAGATGTGGATTCGCTACTCGGTGGGGCGGAGGTCTCTGCTCTCGAGTCGAGTGTACCGGTTCGAAAAGACCGTAACTTTTGATCCGATAGTTGGATCGCCCTAAAATGTTTACAGGAGTTTGCGGACGCCATTTTCCTAGCAGTAGATGTGAAATCACTACTCGGTGAGGCGGAGGTCTCTACGCTCGAGACGAGCGTACCGGTTTGAAAGGGCCGTAACTTTTGATCCGACCGTTGGATAGCCCTCAAATTTATACAGGAGTTTACGGACGCCGTTTTCCTTGCAGTAGATGTGGATTCGCTACTCGGTGAGGCGGAGGTCTCATGGCCCGAGACCAGCGTACCGGTTCGAAAGGGCCGTAACTTTGATCCGACCGTTGGATTGCCCTCAAATTTATACAGGAGTTTTCGGACGCCATTTTCCTTGCATTAGATGTGGATTCGCTACTCGGTGGGGCGGAGGTCTCTGCTCTCGAGTCGAGTGTACCGGTTCGAAAAGACCGTAACTTTTGATCCGATAGTTGGATCGCCCTAAAATATTTACAGGAGTTTGCGGACGCCGTTTTCCTAGCAGTAGATGTGGAATCGCTACTCGGTGAGGCGGAGGTCTACTCTAGAGACCAGCGTACCGGTTCGAAAGGGCCGTAACTTTTGATCCGACCGTTGGATTGCCCTCAAATTTATACAGGAGTTTATGGACGCCGTTTTCCTTGCAGTAGATGTGGAATCGCTACTCGGTGAGGCGGAGGTCTCTGCGCTCGAGTCCAGCGTACCGGTTCGAAAGGGCCGTAACTTTTGATCCGATAGTTGGATCGCCCTCAAATTTTTACAGGAGTTTCCAGACGCCGTTTTTCTTGCAGTAGATGTGGAAGCGCTACTCGGTGAGGCGGAGGTCTCTGCGCTCGAGACCAGCGTACCGGTTCGAAAGGGCCGTAACTTTTGATCCGAGCATTGGATCGCCCTCAAATTTTTACAGGAGTTTCCGGACGCCGTTTTCCATGCAGTAGATGTGGAATCGCTACTCGGTGAGGTGGAGGTCTCTGCGCTCGAGACCAGCGTACCGGTTCGAAAGGGCCGTAACTTTTGATCCGATAGTTGGATCGCCCTCAAATTTTTACAGGAGTTTCCGGACGCCGTTTTTCTCGCAGTAGATGTGGAAGCGCTACTCGGTGAGGCGGAGGTCTCTGCGCACGAGACCAGCGTACCGGATCGAAAGGTACGTAACTTTTGATCAGACCGTTGGATCGCCCTCAATTTTTTAGAGGAGATTCCGGAGGCTGTTTCCCTTGGAGTAGATGTTGAATCGCTACTCGGTGAGGCGGAGGTCTCTTCGCTAGAGACGAGAGTACCAGTTCGAAAGGGCCGTAACTTTTAATCCGACCGTTGGATCGCCCTCAAATTTTTACAGGAGTTCCAGAAACCTGTTTTCTGTAGAGTAGATGTGGAATCGCTACTCGATGAGGCGGAGGTCTCTACGCTCGAGACCAGCGTACCGGTTCGAAAGGGCCGTAACTTTGATCCGACCGTTGGATTGCCCTCAAATTTATACAGGAGTTTTCGGACGCCGTTTTCCTTGCATTAGATGTGGATTCGCTACTCGGTGGGGCGGAGGTCTCTGCTCTCGAGTCCAGTGTACCGGTTCGAAAAGGCCGTAACTTTTGATCCGATAGTTGGATCGCCTAAAATGTTTATAGGAGTTTGCGGACGCCGTTTTCCTAGCAGTAGATGTGGAATCGCTATTCGGTGAGGCGGAGGTCTCTGTGCTCGAGACCAGCGTACCGGTTCGAAACGGCCGTAAGTTTTGATCCGATAGTTGGATCGCCCTAAAATTTTTACAGGTGTTTCCGGACGCCGTTTCCTTGCAGTAGATAATCGCTACTCGGTGAGGCGGAAGTCTCTGCGCTCGAGACCACCGTACCGGTTCGAAAGGGCCGCAACTTTTGATCCTATAGTTGGATCGCCTTCAAATTTTTACAGGAGTTTCCGGACGCCGTTTTTCTCGCAGTAGATGTGGAAGCGCTACTCGGTGAGGCGGAGGTCTCTGCGCTCGAGACCAACATACCGGTTCGAAAGGGCCGTAACTTTTGATCCGAGCGTTGGATCGCCCTCAAATTTTTACAGGAGTTTCCGGACGCCTTTTTCCTTGCAGTAGATGTGGAATTGCTACTCAGTGAGGCGGAGGTCTCTGTGCTAGAGACCAGCGTACCGGTTCGAAAAGGCTGGAACTTTTGATCCGATAGTTGGATCACCCTAAAATTTTTACAGGTGTTTCCGGACGCCGTTTCCTTTCAGTAGATGTGGAATCGCTACTGGGTGAGGTGGAGGTCTCTGCGCTCGAGACCAGCGTACCGGTTCAAAAGGGCCGTAACTTTTGATCCGACCATTGGACGCTGTTTTCGTTCTAGTAGATGTGGAATCGCTACTCAGTGCGACGGAGGTCTCTGCGCTCGAGTCCAGTGTACCGGTTCGAAAGGGCCGTAACTTTTGATCCGACCGTTGGATTGCCCTCAAATTTATACAGGAGTTTTCGGACGCTGTTTTCCTTGCATTAGATGTTGATTCGCTACTCGGTGGGGCGGAGGTCTCTGCTATCGAGTCCAGTGTACCGGTTCGAAAAGACCGTAACTTTTGATCCGATAGTTGGATCGCCCTAAAATGTTTACAGGAGTTTGCGGACGCCGTTTTCCTAGTAGTAGATGTGGAATCGCTACTCGGTGAGGCGGAGGTCTCTACGCGCAAGACCAGCGTACCGGTTCGAAAGGGCCGTAACTTTTGATCCGACCGTTGGATTGCCCTCAAATTTATACAGGAGTTTACGGACGCCGTTTTCCATGCAGTAGATGTGGAATCGCTACTCCGTGAGCGGAGGTCTCTATGCTCGAGACCAGCGTACCGGTTCGAAAAGGCCGTAACTTTTGATCCGATAGTTGGATTGCCCTAAAATTTTTACAGGTGTTTCTGGACGCCGTTTCCTTGCAGTAGATGTGGAATCGCTACTCGGTGAGGTGGAGGTCTCTGCGCTCGAGACTAGCGTACCGGTTCGAAAGGGCCGTAACTTTTAATCCGATAGTTGGATCGCCCTCAAATTTTTACAGGAGTTTTCGGACGTTGTTTTTCTCGCAGTAGATGTGGAAGCGCTACTCGGTGAGGCGGAGGTCTCTGCGCTCGAGACCAGCGTACCGGTTCGAAAGGGCCGTAACTTTTGATCCGACCGTTGCATCACCCTCAAATTTTACAGGAGTTTCCGGACGCCGTTTTCCAAGCATTAGATGTGGAATCACTACTCGGTGAGCCTGAGGTCTCTGCGCTCGAGACCAGCGTACCGGATCGAAAGGGACGTAACTTTTGATCAGACCGTTGGATCGCCCTCAAATTTTTAGAGGAGATTCCGGAGGCTGTTTTCCTTGGAGTAGATGTTGAATCGCTACTCGGTGAGGCGGAGGTCTCTGCGCTAGAGATGAGAGTACCGGTTCCAAAGGGCAGTAACTTTTGATCCGACCGTTGCATCGCCGTCAAATTTTTACAGGTGTTCCAGAAACCTGTTTTCCGTAGAGTAGATGTCGAATCGCTACTCGGTGAGGCAGAGGTCTCGGCGCTCTATACCAGCGAACCGGTTCGAAAGGGCCATAACTTTTGATCTGACCGTTGGATCACCCTCAAATTTTACAGGAGTTTCCGGACACCGTTTTCCATTCATTAGATGTGGAATCACTACTCGGTGAGCCTGAGGTCTCTGCGCTCGAGACAAGCGTACCGGTTCGAAAGGGCCGTAACTTTTGATCCGACCGTTGGATCGCCCTCAAATTTTTTAAGGAGTTTCCGGACGCTGTTTTCCTGCAGTAGATGTGGAATCGCAACTCGGCGAGGCGGAGGTCTCTGCGCTAGAGACAAGAATACCGGTTCCAAAGGGCCGTAACTAGTGATCCAACCGTTGGATCGCCCTCAAATTGTTACAGGAGTTCCAGAAACTTGTTTTCCGTAGAGTAGATGTGGAATCGCTAATCGGTGAGACGGAGGTCTCAGCGCTCTAGACCAGCTTACCGGTTCGAAAGGGCCGTTACTTTTGATCTGACTGTTGGATCGCCTCAAATTTTTACAGGAGATTTCGGACGTCGTTTTCCTTGCAGTAGAAGTGGAATCGCTACTCGGTGAAGCGGAGCTCTCTTCGCTAGAAACGAGAGTACCGGTTCGAAAGGGCCGTAACTTTTGATCCGATAGTTGGATTGCCCTCAAATTTTCACAGGAGTTTCTGGACGCCGTTTTCCTTGCAGTAGATGTGGAATTGCTACTCGGTGAGGCGGAGGTCTCAGCGCTCTAGACCAGCGTACCGGTTCGAAAGGGCCGTAACTTTTGATCCGACAGTTGGATCGCCCTCAAATTTTTACAGGAGTTTCCGCACGCCGTTTTCCTTGCAGTAGATGTGGAATCGCTACTCGGTGAGCGGAGGTGTCTGCGCTAGAGACGTGAATACCGGTTCCAAAGGGCCGTAACTTTTGATCCGACCGTTGGATCGCACTCAAATTGTTACAGGAGTTCCAGAAACTTGTTTTCCGTAGAGTAGATTCGGAATCGCTACTCGGTGAGGCGGAGGTCTCAGCGCTCTAGACCAGCGTACCGGTTCGAAAGGGACGTTACTTTTGATCGGACTGTTGGATCGCCTCAAATTTTTACAGGAGACTCCGGACGCCGTTTTCCTTGCAGTAGAAGTGGAATCGCTACTCGGTGAAGTAGAGCTCTCTTCGCTAGAAACGAGAGTACCGGTTCAAAAGGGCCGTAGCTTTTGATCCGATCGTTGGATCGCCTTCAAATTTTTTCAGGAGTTTCCGGACGTCGTTGTCCTTGCAGTAGATATGGAATCGCTAGTCGGTGAGGCGGATGTCTCTGCGCTCCAGACCAGCGTACCGGTTCGAAAGGGCCGTACCTTTTGATCCGACCGTTGGATCGCCCTCAAATTTTTACAGGAGTTTGCGGACACCTTTTTCCTTACAGTAGATGTGGAATCGCTACTCGGTGAGGCGGAGGTCTGTGCGCTAGAGACGAGAATACCGGTTCTAAAGGGCCGTAGCTTTTGATCCGACCGTTGGATCGCCTTCAAATTTTTTCAAGAGTTTCCGGACGTCGTTTTTCTTGCAGTAGATGTGGAATCGCTAGTCGGTGAGGCGGATGTCTCTGCGCTCCAGACCAGCGTACCGGTTTGAAAGGGCCGTAACTTTTGATCCGACCGTTGGATCGCCTTCAAATTTTTACGGGAGTTTTCGGACGCCGTTTTCCTTGCAGTAGATGTGGAATCGCTACTCGGTGAGGCGGAGGTCTCAGTGCTCTAGACCAGCGTACCGGTTCGAAAGGGCCGTAACTTTTGATCCGACCGTTGGATCGCCCACAAATTTTTTAAGGAGTTTCCATACGCCGTTTTCCTTGCAGTAGATGTGGAATCGCTACTCGGTGAGGCGGAGGTCTCTGCGCTAGAGACGAGAATACCGGTTCCAAAGGGTCGTAACTTTTGATCTGACCGTTGGATCGCCCTCAAATTGTTACAGGAGTTCCAGAAACTTGTTTTCTGTAGAGTAGATGTGGAATCGCTACTCGGTGAGGCGGAGGTCTCAGCGCTCTAGACCAGCGTACCGGTTCGAAAGGGCCGTTACTTTTGATCTGACTGTTGGATCGCCTTTAATTTTTACAGGAGACTCCGGACGCCGTTTTCCTTGCAGTAGAAGTGGAATCGCTACTCGGTAAAGCGGAGCTCTCTTCGCTAGAAACGAGAGTACCGGTTCAAAAGGGCCGTAGGTTTTGATCCGACCGTTGGATCGCCTTCAAATTTTTTCAGGAGTTTCTGGACGCCGTTTTCCTTGCAGTAGATGTGGAATCGCTAGTCGGTGAGGCGGAGGTCTCTTCGCTAGAAACGAGCGTACCGGTTCGAAAGGGCCGTCACTTTTAATCTGACCGTTGGATCGCCCTTAAATTTTTACAGGAGTTTCGGACATCGTTTTCCTTTTGGTAGATGTGGAATCGCTGCTTGGTGAGGCGGAGCTCTCTGTTCTCGAGACCAGGTTACCGGTTCGAATGGGCCGTAACTTTTGATCAGACCGTTGGATCGCCCTCAACTTTTTACAGGAGTTTCCGGACGCCGTTTTCCACGTAGTAGATGTGGAATCGCTCCTCGGTGAGGCAGAGGTCTCAGCGCTCTAGACCAGCGTACCGGTTCGAAAGGGTCGTAACTTTTGATCCGACCGTTGGATCGCCCTCAAGTTTTTACAGGAGTTTCCGGACGCCGTTTTCCTTGCACTAGATATGGAATCGCTACTCGGTGAGGCGGAGATCTCAGCGCTCTAGACTAGCGTACTGGTTCGAAAGGCCTGTAACTTTAGATCCGACCGTTGGATCGCCCTCAAATTTTTACAGGAGTTTCCAGACGCTGTTTTCCTTGCAGTAGATGTGGAATCGCTAGTCGGTGAGGCGGATCTCTCTGCGCTCCAGACCAGCGTACCGGTTCGAAAGGGCCAAAACTTTTGATCCGACCGTTGGATCGCCCTTAAATTTTTACAGGAGTTCTAGAAACTTGTTTTTCCATAGAGTAGATGTGGAATCGTTACTCGATGAGGCGGAGCTCTCGGCGCTCCAGACCAGCGTACCGGTTCGAAACGGCTGTAACTTTTGATCCGACCGTTGGATCGCCCTCAAATTTTTACAGGAGTTTGTGGACGCCATTTTCCTTGTAGTAGATGTGGAATCGCTACTCGGTGAGGCGGAGGTCTCAGCGCTCTAGACTAGCGTACCGGTTCGAAAGGGCCGTAACTTTTGATCCGACCGTTGGATCGCCCTTAAATTTTTACAGGAGTTTCCGGATGCCGTTTTCCTTCCAGTAGATGTGGAATCGCTACTCGGTGAGGCGGCGGTCTCTTCGCTAGAGACGAGAGTGCTGGTTCCAAAGGGCCGTAACTTTTGATCCGACCGTTGGATCGCCCTAAAATTTTTACAGGAGTTCTAGAAACTTGTTTTTCCATAGAGTAGATGTGGAATCGTTATTTGGTGAGGCGGATCTCTCAGCGCTCTAGACCAGCGTACCGGTTAGAAAGGGCCGTAACTTTTGATCCGACCTTTGGAACGCCCTCAAATTTTTACAGGAGATTCTGAAGGCTGTTTTCCTTAGAGTGGATGTGGAATCGCTACTCGGTGAAGCGGAGGTCTCTTCGCTAGAGACGAGAGTACCGGTTCAAAGGGGCCGTAACTTTTGATCCGACCGTTGGAATCGCTACTCGGTGAGGCAGAGGTCTCTTCGCTAGAGACAAGAGTACCGGAAACCTGTTTTCCGTAGAGTAGATGTGGAATCGCTACTCGGTGAGGCGAAGGTCTCAGCGCTCTAGACCAACGTACCGGTTCGAAAAGGCTGTAACTTTTGATCCGACCGTTGGATCGCCCTCAAATTGTTACAGGAGTTCCAGAAACTTGTTTTCCGTAGAGTAGATGTGGAATCGCTACTCGGTGAGGCGGAGGTCTCAGCGCTCTAGACCAGCGTACCGGTTCGAAACGGCTGTTACTTTTGATCTGACTGTTGTATCGCCTCAAATTTTTACAGGAGATTCCGGACGTCGTTTTCCTTGTAGTAGAAGTGGAATCGCTACTCGGTGACGCGGAGCTCTCTTCGCTAGAAACGAGAGTACCGGTTCAAATGGGCCGTAACTTTTGATCCAACCGTTGGATCGCCTTCAAACTTTTACGGGAGTTTCCGGACGCCGTTTTCCTTGCAGTAGATGTGGAATTTCTACTCGGTGAGGCGGAGGTCTATGCGCTAGAGACGAGAATACCGGTTCCAAAGGGCCGTAACTTTTGATCTGACCGTTGGATCGCCCTCAAATTGTTACAGGAGTTCCAGAAACTTGTTTTCTGTAGAGTAGATGTGGAATCGCTACTCAGTGAGGCGGAGGTCTCAGCGCTCTAGACCAGCGTACCGGTTCGAAAGGGCCGTTACTTTTGATCTGACTGTTGGATCGCCTCAAATTTTTACAGGAGACTCCGGACGACGTTTTCCTTGCCGTAGAAGTGGAATCGCTACTCGGTAAAGCGGAGCTCTCTTCGCTAGAAACGAGAGTACCGGTTCAAAAGGGCCGTAGCTTTTGATCCGACCGTTGGATCGCCTTCAAATTTTTTCAGGAGTTTCTGAACGCCGTTTTCCTTGCAGTAGATGTGGAATCGCTAGTCGGTGAGGCGGAGGTCTCTTCGTTAGAAACTAGGGTACCGGTTCGAAAGCGCCGTAACTTTTGATCCGACCGTGGATGGCCATCAAATTTTTACAGGAGTTTCCGGACGCCGTTTTCCTGCAGTAGATGTGGAATCGCTACTCCGTGAGGCGGAGGTCTCTTCGCTAGGGACGAGAGTACAGGTTCCAAAGGGCCGTCACTTTTGATCTGACCGTTGGATCGCCCTTAAATTTTTACAGGAGTTTCGGACACCGTTTTCCTTTTAGTAGATGTGGAATCGCTGCTTGGTTAGGCGAGGTCTCTGTTCTCGAGACCAGGTTACCGGTTCGAATGGGCCGTAACTTTTGCTAAGACCGTTGGATCGCCCTCAACTTTTTACAGGAGTTTCCGGACGCTGTTTTCCACACAGTAGATGTGGAATCGCTACTCGGTGAGGCGGAGGTCTCAGCGCTCTAGACTAGCGTACCGGTTCGAAAGGGCCGTAACTTTTGATCCGACCGTTGGATCGCCCTCAAATTTTTACAGGAGTTTTCGGATGCCGTTTTCCTGCAGTAGATGTGGAATCGCTACTCGGTGAGGCGGAGGTCTCTTCGCTAGAGACGTGAGTACCGGTTCCAAAGGGCCGTCACTTTTTGATCTGACCGTTGGATGTTTCGGACACCGTTTTCCTTTTAGTAGATGTGGAATCGCTACTCGATGAGGCGGAGGTCTCTGCTCTCGAGACTAGGTTACCGGTTCGAATGGGCCGTAACTTTTGATCAGACCATTGGATCGCCCTCAACCTTTTACAGGAGTTTCCGGACACCGTTTTCCACGAAATAGATGTGGAATCGCTACTCGGTGAGGCGGAGGTCTCAACGCTCTAGACCAGCGTACCGGTTCGAAAGGGACGTAACTTTTGATCCGACCGTTGGATCGCCCTCAAATTTTTACAGGAGTTTCCGGACGCCGTTTTCCTTGTACTAGATGCGGAATCGCTACTCGGTGAGGCAGAGATCTCAGCGCTCTAGACCAGCGTACCGGTTCGAAAGGCCCGTAACTTTTGATCCGACCGTTGGATCGCCCTCAAATTTTTATAGGAGTTTCCGGACGCCGTTTTCCTTGCAGTAGATGTGGAATCGCTACTCGATGAGGCGGAGGTCTCAGCGCTCTAGACCAGCGTACCGGTTCGAAAGGGCCGTAACTTTTGATCCGACCGTTGGATCGCCCTCAAATTTTTAGAAGAGTCTCGGGACGCCATTTTCCTTGCAGTAGATGTGGAATCGCTACTCGGTGAGGTGGAGGTCTCAGCGCTCTAGACCAGCATACCGGTTTGAAAGGGCCGTAACTTTTGATCCGACCGTTGGATCGCCCTTAAATTTTTACAGGAGTTTCCGGACGCCGTTTTCCTTACAGTAGATGTGGAATCGCTACTCGGTGAGGCGGCGGTCTCTTCGCTAGAGACGAGAGTGCTGGTTCCAAAGGGTCGTAACTTTTGATCCGACCGTTGGATCGCCCTAAAATTTTTACAGGAGTTCCAGAAACTTGTTTTTCCGTAGAGTAGATGTGGAATCGTTACTCGGTGAGGCAGAGCTCTCAGCGCTCTAGACCAGCGTACCGGTTCGAAAGGGCCGTAACTTTTGATCCGACCTTTGGAACGCCCTCAAATTTTTACAGGAGATTCTGAAGGCTGTTTTCCTTAGAGTAGATGTGGAATCGCTACTCGGTGAGGCGGAGGTCTCTTCGCTAGAGACGGGAGTACCGATTCCAAAGGGCCGTAACTTTTGATCCGACCGTTGGATCGCCCTCAACTTTTTACAGGAGTTTTCGGACGACGTTTTCCACGCAGTAGATGTGGAATCGCTACTCGGTGAGGCGGAGGTCTCTTCGGTAGAAACGAGAGTACCGGTTCCAAAGGGCCGTATTTTTGATCCGACCGTTGGATCGCCCTCAAATTTTTACAGGAGTTTCTGGACGCCGTTTTCCTTGCTGTAGATGTGGAATCCCTACTCGGTGAGGCGGAGGTCTCTTCGCTAGAGACGGGAGTACCGATTCCAAAGGGCCGTAACTTTTGATCAGACCGTTGGATCGCCCTCAAATTTTTACAGGAGTTTCTGGACGCCGTTTTCATTGTAGTAGATGTGGAATCCCTACTCGGTGAGGCGGAGGTCTCTGCGCTCGAGACCAGCGTACAGGTTCGAAAGGGCCGTAACTTTTGTTCCGACCGTTTGATCGCCCTCAAATTTTTACAGGAGTTTCCGGACGCCGTTTTCCTTGCAGTAGATGTGGAATCGCTACTCGATGAGTTGGAGGTCTCTTCGCTAGAGACGAGAGTACCGGCTCAGAAGGGCCGTAACTTTTGATCCGACCGTTGGATCGCCCTCAAATTTTTACTGAAGTTTATGGACGCCGTTTTCGTTACAGCTGATGTGGAATCGCTACTCGTTGAGGCGGAGGACTCTTCGCTAGAGACGACAGTACCGTTCGAAAGGGCCGTAACTTTTGATCCGACCGTTGGATCGCCCTCAAATTTTTACATGAGTTTCCGAAACCTGTTTTCCTTGGAGTGGATGTGGAATCACTACTCGGTGAGGCGGAGGTCAAAGCGCTCTAGACCAGCGTACCGGTTCGAAGGGGCCGTAACTTTTGATGCGACCGTTGGATCACCCTCAAATTTTTACAGGAGTTTCGGACACAGTTTTCCTTGCAGTAGATGTGGAATCCCTACTCGGTGAGGCGGAGGTCTCTGAGCTCGAGACCAGCGTACAGGTTCTAAAGGGCCGTAACTTTTGATTCGACCGTTGGATCGCCCTCAAATTTTTACAGGAGTTTCCGGAGGCCGTTTCCCTTGCAGTAGATGCAGAATCGCTACTGGGTGAGGCAGAGGTCTCTTCGCTCGAGACCAGCATACCCGTTCCAAAGGGCCGTAACCTTTGATCCGATAGTTGAATCGCCCTAAAATTTTTACAGGAGATTCCGGAGGCCATTTGCCTTGGAGTAGATGTGGAATCGATACTCGGTGAGTCAGAGGTCTCTTCGCTAGATTCGAGAGTACTGGTTCGAAAGGGCCATAACTTTTGATCCGACCGTTGGATCGCCCTTCAATTTTTACTGGAGTTTCCAGAAGCTGTTTTCCTTGGAGTAGATGTGGAATCGCTACTCGGTGAGGCAGAGGTCTCTCCGCTAGAGACTAGAGTACCGGTTCGAAAGGGACCTAACTTTTGATCCGACCGTTGGATCGCCCTCTATTTTTTACAGGAGATTCCGGAGGCCGTTTTCTTTGGAGTACATGTGGAATCGCTACTCGGTGAGGCGGATGTCTCTTCGCTAGAGACGAGAGTATCGGTTCCAAAAGGCAGTAACTTTTGATGCGACCGTAGGATCGCCCTCAAATATTTACAGGAGTTTCGGACACAGTTTTCCTTTCAGTAGATATGGAAGCGCTACTCGGTGAGGCGGAGGTCTCTGCTTTCGAGACCGGGTTACCGGTTCGAAAGGGCCGTAACTTTTGATCAGACCGTTGTATCGCCCTCAACTTTTTACTGAAGTTTCCGGACGCCGTTTTCCTTGCAGTAGATGTGGAATCGCTACTCGGTGAGGCGGAGGTCTCAGCGCTCTAGACCAGCGTACCGGTTCGAAAGGGCCGTAACTTTTCATCCGACCGTTGGATCGCCCTCAAATTTTTACAGGAGTTTCGGACGCCGTTTTCCTGCAGTAGATGTGGAATCCCTACTCGGTGAGGCGGAGGTCTCTACGCTAAAGGCGAGAGTATCGTTTCAAAGGGCCATAACTTTTGATCCGACCGTTGGATCGCCCTCAAATATTTACAGGAGTTTCCGGACGCCGTTTTCCTTCAAAGTAGATGTGGAATCGCTACTCGGTGAGGCGGAGGTCTCTGCGCTCGAGACCAGCGTACTGGTTCGAAAGGGCCGTAACTTTTGTTCCGACTGTTTGTTCGCCCTCAAATTTTTACAGGAGTTTTCGGACGCTGTTTTCCTTGCAGTAGATGTGGAATCGCTACTCGGTGAGGCGTAGGTCTCTGCGCTCGAGACTAGAGTACCGGTTCCAAAGGGCCGTAACTTTTGGTCCGATCGTTGGATCGCCCTCAAATTTTACAGGAGTTCCAAAACCTGTTTTCCGTAGAGTAGATGTGGAATCGCTACTTGATGAGGCGGAGGGCTCAACGCTCTAGACCAGCGTACCGGTTCCAACGGGCCGTAACTTTTGATCCGACAGTTGGATCGCTCTGAAATTTTTACAGGAGTTTCCAGACGCCGTTTTCCTTGGAGTAGATGTGGAACCGCTACTCGGTGAGGCGGACGTCTCTTCGCTAGAGACGAGAGTACCTGTTCAAAAGGGCCGTAACTTTTGATCGGACCGTTGGATCGCCCTCAAATTTTTACAGGAGATTCCGGAGGCCGTTTCCCTTGGAGTAGATGTGGAATCTCTACTCGGTGAGGCGGAGGTCTCCGCGCTCAAGACCACCGTACCCGTTCGAAAGGGCCGTAACTTTTGATCCGACCGTTGGATCGCCCTCAAATTTTTACAGGAGATTCCGGACGCCGTTTTCTTGCATTAGATGTGGAATCGCTACTCGGTGGGGCGGAGGTCTCTTCGATAGAGACGAGAGTACCGGTTCTAAAGTGCCGTAACTTTTGATCCGACCGTTGGATCGCCCTCAAATTTTTACAGGAGTTTCGGACAATGTTTTCCTTGCAGTAGATGTGGAATCGCAACTCCGTGAGGCGGAG
>Ga0325404_1002704_pt1 | contig 18925 bp, 9 predicted proteins | sample PopdelMetagenome_18_FD_205664 | JGI IMG/M metagenome (GOLD analysis project Ga0325404, IMG submission 205664) | Populus deltoides microbial communities from Bellville, Georgia, United States - Xylem-Control-R1 | ecosystem: Host-associated > Plants > Phyllosphere > Stem > Wood/Secondary xylem... | reverse complement strand
CTTGTTTTCTTGTTTTTTGTTTACCTTTTCATGATTCTTTGTGCTACCATATAATATTATACAATTTTTTAATTAATTAGTTTTAGGATCTCTTATTCAAAAAAGATATATATATATATATATATATATATATATATATGTGTGTGTGTGTGTGTGTGTGGTTTTTTTCGGTTTGGGTTCGATTCGGTTCGGTTTTTTCAGTTTCAGGCTTATAAAACTAAAATCAAACTGAGCCGGTCGATTTTTTAAAATTTTAATCTGTTTAATCGGTTTTTTTTCATAGTTTGATTTTTTCGGTTATTTTTATTCTAGTTTTCTTAATATAATCTATTTTTCGGTTGTTTTGCCCACTTCTAATTGATAGATTATTGGAAAAACAATATATGTGCTAGTTGTCCGTACACTTGTAAAATAGTGTTTATATTTTAGATCTTTACTTTTTATATAACATATTTATTATATATTTTTAGATGTTTTTAATGTCACATGTTACTCCATTTCATTTTCAATATTTAGAGAATCTTAGTTACCTTTAAATTTAGATAAATTTTTTTATATATATATTTTTAGTTAAATGATATTTCTATCTTTATAAAAGAGAAAAACTCATATCTATAATTTCCCAATAATTTATTGAAATTGAATTAGAAGCATAGCGTTTCCGCTGCACTCAAGATCGATGCAGCCAAATGGTGCTCATCTCTTCAAATTGGCAGGTGGAGTAGTTTGTAGCAACGTCCAACATTTAAATTTTTTAAGTTAAAAGAAAAGCATCAAGGTTTTGAGCTACTTTTGTGTGTAATTTAATTGGACCCAGCTTGATAAATAATAAACATTTATATTTTTCGTTTCAGATTCTAATATTTATTAATCATTAAGAAATTAACCGTAAGATTTATTATTATTTTTTGCATGTTAATTTCAAGTAGATGCAAATTCTTTTAATTTATGATCCATCATGTAATATGTTAGATAAATAGATAAATGCTCCCATGAGAAAGTAAAATAACAGCCGTAGGTGTTAATGATTAAGAGTCTGTTTGTTTTTGTATTTTAAAAGTGTTTTTAAAAAAAATAATTTTTTTTACTTTAAATTAATTTTTTTAGTGTTTTTAGATTAATTTGATATACTGATATTAAAAAAAAATAATATTATTTTGATATATTTTAAAATAAAAAACACTTTAAAAAATAACCATTATTATATTTTCAATCACGTCTAATCAAGAGAATTACCAGCTGAATGGTCTAAATCATTAAAATCAATGTACAGTTAATAGAATAAAGAGAAAGTGTGTTGTTGAATCAGCTGCATGTATAATTTTCTTTGCAATCAATTATTACATAAGTCCTTCCTTAACTTGAGAAAAAAGTTTGATAATTAGTTTTTCAAAGCACTGGATTACACCCCACATGCATATAAATATAGATATATATATATATATATATATATATATATATATATATATATATATATATTTCCTCAACTTTTTGGATAATTTTGAAATAATAACTTCGAGGTCAGATCTCGAGTGTGCAATCCATTATTGAAATGATGAATTCACAATTACATACAGAGCAGAGCATTAACTTGGACAGAGATCTAAAAAGAAGATTGAGGAAACATATCCATTTACTGTACTCTATGGTAGGGTGTGATTGATTTTCGCCCCACCAACACCGGTTGTTAGGGCTAGCAAGAAAGATTAGGTGACGGCATTCAAAATTCAAGAACCTATAATGATCAGCTATACAGTCCGTGTCAACTACGTGGACTGGCTATCAAGAACATGCATGCCAATATCGCTGCATTCTTGTGAAGGTTTTGATGGTGACACTGACTGTCCCCACTCCCGGTGAAGGCAAAAAAGGGTGGCCACAGCCGGCCGGCCACCATCATACTTCACTACTGATATGATTTGACTAAAAAATAAGCCCCATGGCCCTGCCCAGAATAAAAACAAAATTGAGCCCCACCATAGTCAGTGAAAACAACTACACCGAAGCCTTCGTCTTGCGTGTGCTTATGTGCTCGCAGACGATGGGCATGGCGTAAGTACAAGGAATGTGTGGTGTTGGGAATTTTGATTTACTTATAGGGATTTAGAATTAATTTCTTGCTTATTAGGTTATGTAATTTATTTTTTAAGTTAGCTCGATATATATATAATCATTATACCTTTTTCATTTTCTCAATAAAACAATGAAAAGATTTTTTATTTATTTATTTGAAAACATGGCTCTTTTGAAATCCTTGAATTCCTGATTTGTCCACAATTGTTGTCTATTTTTTTTCCTTTTTTTTAAGTCTTTGAGTTCTCTAGGGAAAAATACAAACACATTGAATCATTATCTATATGGTAGGTTAAGAGAAACGGATAATTATGTTTGCATGTGATTTTTTTGAAAATGAATAGAAAGATCTAAAACATTCACAACTTTTCCAAAATAATGGTTGGAGAAATATCATCTAGTTCGATTGAATTATAAATGCAATCTCGACTAGACCTAACCAATCTAAGAATAATATAATGATAACAATAAATCTACTTATAAATGCAATCATTATAATCAAATGGGTCATGCTAAAAAATAGTGTTACAAGCTTATAGAAAATCTATAATTGTAGGACTATACTTATGATTCATGAAAGATGAATTTCTATAAGACATCCACTTTGATAGTTATTGAAAGTTAGATAAAAGATGGTGTTGCTAAAAAAAACTTCAACATTAGGAGTAACTACAGAGATAATGGTGGTAAAGTTTTAAATATTTCTACCCTTATTTATAATAGTGCATTGATAATTGATTATGGTGTCACAAATCATATGAAATTTGATTATAGACAAGTCTAACATCTTAATTCTTTCTCGTAAAAATTTATTTATACTACTTATAGTTATTATGTAAGGTTCTTTGACCCTTACTAACACTTTGAATTCAGATTCTGTTCTAGTTATTTTATCATTAGATTATAACTTGTTATCAGTTTCTCTAATAACCTCAGCTTTATCTTGAGTGGTAATTTTCTAGTGTGAATATTATATGCTTAAAAACATTAGGACTAGGAAGACAATTGGTTATGATATTAAGCAAGGAAAGCTATATTACTTAGACTTAACATCAAATAGTTTTGACATGTTACCTCAAGCTTTAATAATGGATTGCTCCAAAGGGAAGAAGAAGAAGACTAAAATTAGGTTATGGCATTGATATTTGGGGATGCTTCTTTTCATTATCTAAAAAAAATATTTTCAAGTTTATTTGAAAAAAGTTGATGTTTTTAGTTTTCGATGTGATGTCTGTGAATTAGCAAAGATTCAACATGCTTCGTTTTCAGTAAGAGCTTATATTCATTTATGATTATATAGTTTGATGTTTGGGATTCATTTGAAGTTGCTACTTTGGGTAGATCATGTTGTTTTGTTACCTTTATTGATGATTGTACCATGATAACCTAGGTTGACTTGATAAAAATCTAAAGGTGAAGTGAATTTTTGATTTCAGAAGTTTTATAAAAATATTGAATCTTGTACAAGGCACTAGCCCAGGCTCTTCGTAGTGATAATAAGGGAGAATATCATAGTTCTAAACTTCAAAAATATTTGAAAGTATATGAAACTATTTATCAAACTACTTGTTCTAATACACCCATAAAATAGGGTTATTGAGCACAAAATTAACACTTGTTAGAGGTTATTTGTACTTCATTAATAGAAGTTCATATGTCATTATCTTATTAGGGAGAAACACTTGCCTTTAAAGCATATTATATCAATAAGGTACCCCCAAACTCTATTGAATCTTGAAGTCTATTTTAGGCTCTCACTCAAGCATTTTAGGCCTTAGCAGTCCTAAATTTACCATCCATGTTTTAGTTGTGTTGTATTTGTACACCTTCATGAATACCAATATAACAAGTTCAATCCTAAAATGTTATGATATAATTTCCTTGGATATTCTAATCATTGAAAATGATATCGATGTTATCATCCTCAAACTCGATAAATATTTATCACAGTAAATGTTGTTTTTCATGAATATATCATGCATGTTTCTTTCAAAATTGAACTTTTAGGAGAGTATCAGAAGAAAATTCAGACTTAGATTACGATTTTCTTGACATAAATTTGGATTTTAGGAGTGATTATTCTCAAGTTAGACCAAATAATAATAATAATAATAATAAAAGATGGATTGGGTTTGAATGGTATAATTTCATACCAAAATGGTGATGAACAATTAAAAGCTAAAGATGTTACTCTAACAAATACTTTATTCGAGTTAAAATCTCTCATAAATAATATATCATAATAGTCAATTATTGAGGATGTTCCTAACTTAGTATATGAGTCAGTTAGAAAATTACCATATCAGCATAGAAATTTATTTTTAAATCCACATATGAACCCAAACTTTATAGCAAAGTAAAATATCATATGAGTCATTATATGTCTAATCATTATTATCCTAATCAAATCTATCATTTATAAATCAATAATCTTATGTACATGTTTCTAAAAATGTGTTAGACACCTACCTAAATCAGATGGAAAACAGCTATAAACGAAGAGATGGAATTTTTTTAGAAATTGAACGTGTTGAATTTCCACTAATAAAGAAACCAGTTAGATACCGATGGATATACATAATAAAGTACAAGGCTAATGACACAATTTAATGTTTTAAAACAAGATTGATGGTGAAAGGTTAAACTCAAACCTATAGAATCAATTATACAGAGACATTTACATCTTTAGCCAAAATGTATATAGTTCGGGTCATATTGTCATTAGGTGTGAACTTGATTTGTCATTAAAATAATTTGATATGCATAACGCCTTTCAACATGGTGAATTAATAGAAAAAGTCTACATGGATCTTCTGTCAGGGTTAATGATCCTTAAACGAAAAAATTAGAAAGTGTGTAGGTTGCGAAAATTGTTATATAAATTGAAACAATCTCCAATAGCATGGTTTGGAAAGTTTATAAAACTTATGATAGTCGTAGGCTACCATTAGAGCAATTCAGATCATATATTGTTCTTGAAGAAAAAATAGAGTAAGATTACAACACTGAATATATATGAAGATAATATGCTGATTACAAAAAATAAAATTGAATAAAGGAATGCTCTACAAAATTACTTAGATAAATAATTTGAAATAAAAGACCTAGATATTTCAAAATATTTTTTTGGAATTGAAGTGTTCCGATTTTATAAAGTAATTTTTCTATCTTAAAAAAAATATATTTTAGATCTTCTATAAGAGACTGACATATTAGCATGTTAACTAGTAGAAGATAGTCTAAAGTTATACGTTGAGTCCAATTAAATACCAGCTAATTAAAGAAGATAACAAAGACTTGCATGAAAATTAATATGCACATCACCCACAAGACTAGGCTTTTGCATTGAGTATTGTTAGTTAATTGATGCATAATCCAAAAGAGCAACATATGAATGCAGTAATGCATATTTTGATCTGAAGGTTATACCTGGAAAGGGAATTTTTTTCAGTAAAACTGCAAAATTATTAAACCATATATGCATATGTTGATGATGATTAGGTTGCATTAGTAGATGGTAAGTGATCTACTTCTTGTCACTTAACCTTTATAAATGGTAATCTCATTACATGGAGATATAAGAAATAAGGTGTTGTTGCTTGCTCAAGTGCGAAAGTTGAATTAAAATGCAAGACTCTTGGACTCTATGAAGTATTGTGATTAGGTTTTTATTATAGGATTTGGGTTATCTATCAAGACAACAAATTTAATTATATTGTGATAATAAAGCAAGATGTGATATTACCTATAATCTAGTTCAACATGATCATACAAAAAACATATAGATAAATAGATTCTTCATTATGAAAAAGTTGGATAAAAAATTTGTAAAGTTTCCTAAGATCAAATCTAAGGATTAACTGGATGGCATTCACACTAAAGCAATTTGCAAGTAGAGCAAGTTGGGCATGTATGATATTTATACACCAACATGAAGGGAAATGTTGATATTTCTTGATTTCATGTATAGGGATTCAAAGTTAATTTTCTAATTTCTAGGTTCCTGATTTTTCTATATAATTATTTTTCTAAATTAATATTATTGGCATGTGATGCGCTGCAGGTCAAATTATAATTTTATAAGTAAAAGAAAAATTTCTAAGCATTGATAACATGTTTTGTAATAAAATAAATTTTAATCATAAACTCAACATATTGGACGATATTTTTTTTAAAAAATATTGATACATCGATAAATTTTATGACACTGTTTTTCAAATATTGAGACTACTATATATTGGATCAACCCGAGTTAACTTGTCAAATTTAAGATCTAAGTCTTGAGACTGTGATAACCTTATAGAAAATAAATCAAAATAAATTATGAAGGTCAATTCCTAATCAACCAAATTTTAAAAAACAAAACTGAAAAAAAAAATTAAATTTTTAAAAAGACAAACAAACCACCCTAACCAACCCGAGTTAACCTGCCAAACTTGCACCACAGATCATGAGATTGAGATAACTCTATAGAAAGCAAATCAAAATAAATTATGATGTTTAATTTTCAACCAACTCGATGTTGAATGATGAAATAAAAAAATCAATTGAAAAAGGAACAAAAACAACCAAGTCAACTTAGGCTAATATATTACATTTATGATCTGATTCATGAGATCAAGATTACTTCATAAAAAACAAATGAAAAAATTATAAAGCTATATTTTCAATAGATCCAATGTTAAAGGGTAAAATCAAGAGGAAAAAATAAATTCATGAGACTATGATAATTCCACAAAAAAATTATGAAGCCCAATTAAAAAAATTAATATTAAAAGATAAAATTAAAAAATAAAAACTAAATAAAAAAGATTGTGTTGATGGAGAATGAAATTGAAAAAAAATCAATTAAAAATGACCCAAAAAACAAACAAGCTCAACTCGATTCAACTTGCCAAATATATAATCGAGGTCATAAGATCAAGATAATTCCATTAAAAACAAATAAAAATAATTACAAAGCCCAGTTTTCAACTAATCTTGTGTTGAATGATGAAATTGAAAAAAAATAAATTAGAAAAAAGCAGTATGAAAAAAACAACTTGAGTCAACTCGGGTTAACCTGTATACCTGCAAATAAAAATAAAGTAGTGCAATGCAAAATTCTCAAAACAATTAAATATTAAATAGTAAAATTAAAAAAATAAGAGAAAGAAAATTAGGCTATTGAAGGGTTAAATTAAAAAAAAAACACTACCATAAATAGTATTTTGTGGGCCCAAAATGATTTAGCCACGCCCTTTAATATATATACTAGCTTTGATACCCGCGCAATGCCGCGGGTTAGTTTTTTTTGCATAAAAAATATTCAAAAAAATAAAAATTTAAAAATCTTGGGTTTTTCTGTAAAGTTATACCCAAAAATCTTGAGTTTGGCTGCAACGCTTGACCTAAGAGTAATATTTATAATATTAACAATAAAATTAAACTTGCATGATCCAAGTTTAAGTGAGTCTGGTTGTAACACCGGACCCAAGAATACTAAATGTGGGTTTGACTATAAGGTCGTGTCACAAAAGTGTGATAATTAAATAGATTAATTAAAAAAATAAAGAAAAAAATCAACAGGAAGGAAAAAACTATTAAAGAAAAAAAACATTAAATTAATTGGGTTAACCTTTTAAACCAGGTTATCCCGTAAAACTTGAGATTTGCATCATGAAAATTTGATAACTAAATAGAAAAAAAATGACGGGTTTACCTAGAATTAACCAGGTTAACCCATCAAACTAAGTTAACTCATCAAGCCCATGATACGTGTTATGAAAGTATGAAAGTCTGATAATCAAATAGAAAGAAAATTAACTTTAACAAACTAAACTAAATGAAAAAAATAACTCGTCAAATCAGGTTAACTCATCAAACCCGAGATTCGTATCATGAAAATCTGATAACTAAATAAAAAAAATTAACATTAACAAACTAAATCAAACAAAAAAAATTCATTAAAAAAATAAAAAGAAAAAACAAAAGAAAAAAACAGTTATATAATATAATACAATATAATATTAATTATAATTATAATTATAATGAAAAAACACGGGGAAAATTTTAAAAAAAAAGAAAAAAAAGTGGGGAAAGCTAAAGCTAAAGCTAAATTCTTAACCAACTCAATATTGAAAAAATAAATTTAACAAAGATAATTGAAAAAAAAACATGTAGGGGAAACACTGTAGCCAAACAAAAACCATGTAAGGGAAACATTGTAATAATCCATAGTATTTTTTTTTAAAAAAAAAGCTACAAAGCTAATCTCTCAACCAGCTCAATATATAAAAAACATCGACAAAGGCTATCTAAAAAAAAAAAAGTCAATTTTGGGTAAAAGAAATGAAAAAAAAAATGTACAAAAAAGGAAACAAAAGCGGAAAAAAAAACATGTGAGCAAAGCTATTAAAGAAAAAGACAAAAAAACTAAATTTTCAACCAGCTCAATAGTAAAAAAATAAAATCAACAAAAATAATTTTGAAAAAAACAAAACAAAAGGAAAGAAAATATGTAAAAAATGACAATTATGAAAAAAAAATAAAAATAAAAAAAACAAAAAAAAACATGGGGAAAGCTAAAGCTAGATTATCAGTCAGCTCAATATTAAAAAAATAAATTCGATAAAGATAATTTTTTAAAAAAATATATGGGGAAACACTGCAGCAAAACAAAAACTATGTAGGGGGAACACTATAGTAATCCATATTGTTTTTTTTTAAAAAAACTACGAAGTTAAATTCTGAACCAACTTAATATAAAAAAAATAAAATCTACAAAGGCCATTTTGAAAAGAAAAAAAATGAATAAAGAAATCATAAAAAAAAAAGAAAACAATGTATGAGAATATTATAGCAATCCACAATGTTTTTTTTTTTAAAACTACATAGTTAAATTTTCAACAAACTTAATATTTAAAAAAATTAGTAAAGATAATTTTGAAATAAAAAAATTTTAAAAAAAAAGAAAAAAAAAGAAGAAGAAATCAATTTTGGGTAAAAAAACATGTAAAAAAAAAAAAACACAGCTGCTACAATGAAAACCCACGCGTTTTAGAGTATTCTTTCTATATATATGTATATATATATATAAAAGTAACCAAAGTGGCAAAGTAGTAGAAACTAGCTGGGCTTCAGCTTTTTGCTTGAACCAAGCTCAAGGACAATAAGAACAAACAGAATGACTTCCACTTTTTGAGAAATCAAGTAAGACAATGAATATATACTATGAATTGAATATATTTTTTAAAAAAGAATAATGTCTGCAAAACACATCCATGAATCAGAAAATCATGCTTGCCTTGTTTTTGAAGATTTGCTCCTATCAGTCTTGTCCTTCTAGGATGCCTCCTCTCTCTCTCTCTCTCTCTCTCTCTCTCAATTAAACGGATGGACTCAGAATGTAGTTCAGGTAAACGATGTCAGTATCTTCTTTAGTTTCATTACTTTAGCATTTGTCCCCAGTCTTGCCCACAGTGGGTGTTTCTTTCTATCATGGAATAATTTTTTTATATATATAATAATATAAATTACATTTAATTGCTTAATATTTTTTAGTTAAAATGATCCTTCAAAATGTACCCGTTGGAACTAAAAAATCATTCCCAAGAGCATTTAAGGGTTATTGTATATTTATTACTGTAATAATTATTATTTTTAATATATTTTTTATTTGAAAATATATCAAAATAATATATTTTTTAAAAAATTATTTTTGATATTAAGATATGAAAATAATTTGAAAATAAAAAAAATAATAAAATAAAAATAAAATTTTTTCAAAAATATTTTTGTAATGGAAAACAAGCCGTTATCAGAATGCCACCTGTTCCAAAGTACTCATGGTTCTGTTGGCATCCGGTGGCCAATCGCAAGTCACAACGCCAGAGGCTTGCTGCTGCACGAAGGAGGGGTGCGTCTGTAATTTGACTGTCAAAGGAAAGCAAAGCAAAGAAAAGGAACAAAATAAATATTGAAATCCTAAACGGGGCCCATTGTAATTAGCTAAAACCAATTACCAAAGCCGAAAGAAGATCAGAGACAGAGGACCCTTCTGGGCCCCCCAGTGTTCGCCACTTTATCAGAAAAGTCATCATTCATTGAATTAATTTTTCATAATCAATATGTTTGTATAATAATTTAATACGATTTCTTTTTGTGTTGAGAATCAATGCATTACATTAACATTAATAAATAAATAAATAAATAAAAAGTGATGTTTTCGTTATACATCACATCACAAAATACGATTTATTATAATAATTTCTTTGCTTTGATTTTTTTTAATTTATCTTTAATTTATTTTATTCTTTAATGTTTAATTTAATAAAAATTAATCTTTATAATTTATATTATTTTGCAATCTAAAAAAGATGGTGTTTTTACTCTATAACACCTTACAAAAACACTATGTATTACAATAATATTAATATTATTTTTTCATTTTATATTTTAACATTTAGTTTGTTGGAGATTATACTTCATAATTTGTTGTGTTTTTTAAGCTAAAAGAGTTGATATTTTCATTACGCGCCTCCTCGCAAAATATTATTTATTACAATAGTGTTTTTTTTTTTTACTTTGCTTTCTTTTTAAATTGGTATTTTTTTTCATCCTTTAACATTTAGTTTATTGAAAATTAGACTTCATAATTTGCTGTCTTTTGTAAGCTAAATTACAATAGTTTTTTTGTTTTTTTTAATCTGTGTTTTCTTTTTATCTCATTTCATCATTTAACATTTAGTATATTAGAGATTAGACTTCATAATTTATTGTGTTTTTATTTCTATATGGTTATCCCAGTATCATAACTCGTGTTGCGGGTTTTATGAGTTGACTCGAGTTTTTTTTATTTCCTTTTCAATTTTAGCCTTTAATATTGAGTTAATTAGGAATTAAGCTTCATGATTGTTTTAGTTTATTTTCTATGAATTTATCCTGATTTCATAACCTAAGTCATGAGTTTGGTGGGTTAACTAAAATTATTTTATTGTGTCTTTTTTATATTGGATTTTTTTTCTGATTTTTATCCTTTAACAATGTATGTAATTGATAATTAAGCCTCATAATTTGCTTTTTATAATTCAATATCCTAATCCCTTGACCAGAATCACGGGTTTTGCAGGTTAGCTTGTGTTAACTAGGGTTTGATTTTTTTATTTATTTTTTATGAGGTTATCTTAGTCTCTTAACCTAAGTCATGGAATTGACGAGTTAATTCTTATTGACTTGGGTTAATATTTTGTCCTTTTTTCATTGACTTTTTTTTCCCCAACTTCATCCTTCAATATTGGGTTGATTAAGGACTGGTGATATGATCCAGGCAAGGTTAAATTCGGATTTTGATGTAAAATATGCAACTATCCAGTTTTACGGTAATAGTTATAATTCTTAATCCGACTGTTGGATCGGGTTAAAATTTTACGTGGAGTTTCCTGACATGTTTTCCTACCTTGGGTTAAAATTTCAAGTCAATTGCAGTTCGGGAAGGCATCACAATACAAGTCAACAGAGGTTGTTTAAATTTTGTTATTTACCTCCTTTTGACTTGTGGACTTCCTATTTGACAATGATCTTTTTTCTACAAGGATATGACAGCTTATTTTGGGAATCTCATAGCTCTGCAAAGATCTTTAATGGGCTGTAATATAGTTTCCAAGTGTGTCAAGGATTCATAAATGTTTCAAAATCCTTTTCTTACAAAGATTTCTCATTCATGCTAGCTACAACGAGGAAAGAAGATTTCAGAATTAAATTCTACCTTCAAATCAAATCTTCTAGTTTATTTGGAACTTCTTAAGGGTGACAAATCTGATTCTAACATATTTAGGATAGTAATTTTTGGATTTTTATTATTTTCTTCTTAATCTTTGGGTTATTATTATTTATTTGGGTCAATTGTAAGTGAGCCTTGTATAAGTTCACATAAGAGGGTTCCATCAGGGTTTATTTAAGTCTAGAGTTAGTATAAATAAAAGTATAACCATATATGTAAGCTAGACAATTCAAATTAATAAAATTTCTTATTTGTCGCACTTTGTGTGTGTGTGTGTGTGTGTGTGTGTGTGTGTGTGTGTGTGTGTGTTGGTGGGATAATCTCCCTTCTATGGTTCTCTAAAGAACTAAAAACGACTTATCGAATAATAACTAGCTTCGTGGCGTCATCTTTATACTTCTCGTTCGTGAATCAATATTCGTTGGGTGGGGGCTTTCCATTTTTAATAGTGCTGGTGCCTAGGTACATATTATCTTTGTGTTACACTCCTATCAAACCTGATTTACCTGGCTTTCCGGGAATTGATATCTTTGCGTGTGAGTTGCATGACCACGTGATTATGAGATTCGCATCAATTGGACTTCATAATTTTCTTCAATTAACTTTCTATAGGGTTATCACGGTCTCATAACCTAGATCATGAGTTTAGCAATATAACTCGGGTTTAGCAAGGGACTTCATAAAAATCATTTTTGACAGCAGTACATCAAAATGATATGAAAACATCAAAAATATATTAATTTAAATTAAAAACTAAAATAAAAAATTTTTAAATTTTTTCATAAGTATTTTTGAAATGCAGTGCCAAACACTGACAGCCAAAACACCTAGGAAAATGAGTTTTTCTCTAGACTAGTCATTGTTGCGTGAATGGCTCAAGGTTTTTTTGCCCCCCATTAATTTAGAAAATTATGATTTTTTCAAAAAAAAAAATCCTTTCTGACATGATATAATATTTACCCGAAAATAATATTAAAATATTTATTAAAATCTTAGTAATATTTGACTGTATTGATCATAGAACACATTTTTTTTTGCAATTAATATGTTTATTTTTTTTATTTCTTGAATTTAGATTTATTATTTTATGTTCTTTAGTGCTTTTTTATGATGCTTGCATTTTTTTTATACATAATTTGATTATGATGATCATGTACATTGTATCCTTACTCATTATTTACTCCACATGCATTAAAAAAAAACACAAACAGTTTTTTTTGATAATTAATATAATTCTTTTTTTTAGTTTGTTGAATTTAAACTTATTATTTTATGTTTTTGTGTGTTCTTAATGATGTTTTCATCTATTTAACACGGTTTGGTTTTTAAAATTAATACATTTGTTTCTCCTTTTTGATTTGTAGGATTTAAGTTTTTTTTATTATATATCTTTATGTGTTCTTCATTTATGATATTTTTAGTTTTTTTTAATAATATTTTATTATGTAGATGACACACACACACACCTGCATGGACTAAGTAGAATGGGACGCATTCTATTCATTTATTTCATTCTTTGTCAGCATGCTTAGTAGTGGGGGGCACAACACGTTACACTCTTGGATATTGAGGCTAATTTAATCATAATAGTTATTAAATTTGATATCAATTCAGATAAATTGATTTAAGTACGATCCAAGTTGAGTTTTTTTTTTAAGTTTACCTAGTCAAGTAGTTAATGTGATTTAATATATTAAGAATGATACAGTTGATCAGATTAAAATTAAACGAATGTAACCCGATAAAATTGAAGAAAATTTTTAATAATAATATATTTTATTTTTTATATAAAATAAAAAAATAATAATATTATTTTAAAAAAAATCTAAGTATTTTAAAAAAACACAAATTGAACCGCGTTCCCAAACATTTCGATAATTATAAAAACACACGAGAGAGATTATACGAGTACAGTTTTGTTGGTGAAGAATCGGAAAATGTAGAAGTACAATTTGGTGAGTGGGAGAGCAGGTTCAGGCCGGATGTTTCGTAAATGAATTTACATGGAGGACAGACAGATAATTAAAGCTGAAAGGTTCCTTCCTTGAGACTTTTTTTCCAAGGCTTACATGGAATGGCCCTCAAGCACCACCGAATCCAAATAGATATATTCTTTTTCTTGACACCTATTATACCACCACGAGTGACATATTATAACCTGTTTGTTTTTAATGTTCTGAGAATATTTTTTTAAAAAATTATTTTTTATTTTAAATTAATATTTTTTATTTTTTAAAATCATTTTAATGTATTAGTATTAAAAATAAATCTTAAAAATTAAAAAATATTATTTCAAAACAAATTTGTACCATTTAAAACCAGGTGTGGCAACTGGCAACCATAACCTGAGAATAAGCGGGGCTTAAGTAGAAGTTAGATTCCAAGATCGAAGACACCAAGCCCAACGGCGTTACTGAACCGAACCCTGAGAGTGCCCCAACAGGTGAAAACACCCTGAAACAGGAGGTAATGATAGCAGTAACTTATTTATTTTTTTATTTTAGTCCGAGGCATTTTCTTAACATATTGCCTTATTTGTAATCATGCAAGCAACCAATCATCATTTCCCTAGCTGTTAACCGGTTTGCCATCATGAACGGGTCATTATGAGCACAGATGATGTCAAATTCATTCTGCCATTAACAATAACCCTCTCCTGGAAGCAGCAAGTTTAATTTGCTGTTGAGGGTGATTCCCTTTTTGTTAATTTCACAGCAACTCTAATCCAAAAAGAGGTGGAAAGAACCACCCTAGAATCGAAAAGCAGGACCAAAAGCACCTGATTCCACATTCTTTATTTCTGGTTAATATATGCAAAGCAATTACGGTCTGCAAGTACAAATACATGAGGGCTTTCTTGATAAGGTCCGGAAGGTGTTCTGTTGATCTCTCTCTCTCTCTCTCTCTCTCAAGGATAAGAAACTCAAGTCTCAAAAACAAAGAGGATGAGCATGGCCAAACGCCTGAAATATGCAGTACAATTTGACCTTAGCACTTCAACCCCCAAAATTATTGGAATGAAAAGCAGCCTTCTCTTTAAATCCCCACACAACAAACTATCCGTTGACATGAATCTCAGGAGGACAAACCTTCAATGGAATAACCAAACTTCAAGCAGCTTTTGGCATTTTGTCTGGCATCATATTATTGGGAAGAATAAGCTCTGGAGGTGTTTCCCGAACAACTCCAAGCATTGAATCGTATTCTTCATCACGGCGAGCGAATTTCTTGTGGAGCACCTTCTCAAACTCAATTTCATCAAGGCCCTTGGCATTTTCTGCTGCGTGAACTTGTGCCAAATTGGCATAATTTAATGCTGATTGGGAGATGAAGGCCATCTCTTCTTCTGTGAGCTTCCTCAGGAACTTAGCTGGATTGCCTCCCCACACCTGACAGCAAAGAGATCACTTTACCAGTAATCAACATCTCATCTAAGCCATATAATGAAAAAAAAAAGTACAATAAGAATCACATATAATGAGGAATTTTTGGCTCTAATCCACAGGTAACCCTTCCACTTGACTAAACAATATGTGTACAATGGCCACATCAACATTATATCACAATTAAAATAAAATACAGAAGTCCAAGCCGAAGTAGCTGCATGGAAGGTTCTTCAAAATATTTAAGTATTTTGAAACATTCAACTGAGAAGCATTTGCATACGTGACCCACCAGATACGCACAATTACTTCAGCAACATAAATAGGGAGAAAACAAAGCTGATTACTCACCAGAGTAACCAAAAGACTAGAAATTTATCTTACTAGAAAAAACACGCTAGCTGTTTCTATCTTCCCACTAGATACCATTTATGCCAAGAAATTAGAAAACTTCATAATCAATAAAACCAAAATAATGATTGCCATTGTCAACCCGAAGGTTTCAAAGTGACAATTTACCATACAGACAATAAAATTAAACATCAAATGACAAGGAACTCAAATTTTGTATTGCTTAGCCATACTTTATGTCAAGCATAAATCCCATAGAAACAGGAATTGAAATTTGATTGGATAAGAGTTTGCAGGCTTTAGGGGAAAAAAATCAAGAAAATCAATGAGAATTTCACACACCTCTCCAGAGGGAATTCTAGTATTCTGCCTCACAAGAGCTCCAGCAGCAACCATGGCATGTTTCTCAACACATACCCCATCTAGCAGGGTTGCACCTGTACCAACAAATGCTTCGTCCTCAACAGTGCATCCATGTAAAACAGCACTATGACCTGTCCATTTGAAGTTTGTAATCATAAACCAAGATCCTTGATTGAGACGCCCTTAGCAGGACTATGATATTTACATTCAGAATGCGACCGAGCATGACTTACCAACAGAAACATTATCCCCAATGATGGTTGGTAAAACCTTTCCACTTAAGTTAGACTTTGCAACATGAACAAGAGAATTATCTTGTATATTGGTTCCAGACCCAACACTGATGCTGTTAACATCACCTGCACGGATGGAGCCACGGTTGGACAAGAATCAGCAATATATGACACACACAAGCAGACCACGCTCTTCCGTGAACGCGAGGTTATTCATCTATATCTCAAGACCTAAATATGCAATCATTTAAACTAGAGCATCTTGTTGAGTTAAGCCCCCATATCAAGCTTTAACTTTCACTAAATTCATGTGGTTAATACCCTACGGAACGAAGCTATCACTTCTAACTTGACGTCATTATATCTAAAAATAACATAATCAAATATCAATGAGAAGTGAAATAAGGACGGAAAAGGGGGGGAATTTATATTGTGATGGATAAAAAATGTTAGGCAAAAAATAAGTTGTCTATCTTACCTCTCAAAACACAGCCGTACCAAATGGAAGAACCTCTTCCCACATGAACATTGCCAGTTATAGATGCACTAGGGGCTACAAACGCATCCTTTTCAACAACAGGAGCTTTATCAAATACATTCATGAGCGTCCGATGCCTAGATACTATTTAATCAAAGAATAGAGATTACAAACCATATACCCATTTCTGAATCTACTATATGTAAAAATAAATAAATCAATAAACAAATAAATCGCTCTAATATAGACTAAAAATATAAATGTAACAAACTGAATCATGCTCACGTTGTTCTTGGAAGTAGTAGTTGCCTTGAAGCCGGCAACCGAGGCGATCAAGTGCTTGACCGGTTTCACGGATCCAGAATCCTACGCTGTAGATTGCTCTCCCTAATGTCCCCATCTAATCTTCTGCCTGATCAGATTTTGATTTATTTTCTTCAATTGAAAGAAATATTATTATTATTATTATTAAAATAGCATTGGAAGAAGAAGAAGTGGAGAAAGAAATGAGAACAACTGTAGAGACCGAGAAATGCGAGGAGGCGGAGTAGTAGACACTGACTACCCTTCAAAACGCTGTGCAAAAGTCTCCCTGCGCGTGCACTACACGAGTGCCATCTTGTCTACCAATCACTTTCCAGCAGTGTTTTTTTTTTTACTTTTCGTGGTCTTGCCACGTGTTGCATTTTGCTGGGTAGTTAAGGCTTTTAGAATGCACACGACATCGTTTTTGTTTAATACGCCAATATTTTATTTTATTTTTATTTTTATCCTATCTCTTACAATATGAACACAACTTCTTATTTGTTTAGTGTACTTTAGACTTAAAGATTTTTGATTTTGTTTTTTTATATATATATAAAAAAGAGAGAGACTAAGATCTAAGTCTTACGTTGCAAGCACAAATCTTTATTTGCAAAGCTAGTTAAAATTGGATATTGTTACTAATTACTTCCAAATAAAACAAATATAGATTTCAAAAGTAAAAGTTGAATAAAAACATATTAAAAAAGTATTTGAAAGTGTAATAATTGTTATTTTATAAAGTATTTTTTATTTGAAAATATATCATAATAATTTTTTTTAAAAAATTAACATTAATTTATCTAACGATTTGAAAACAAAAAAATAAAAAAAAATTATAACTTGATTTAACCTTTCTAATCTATAACTCAAGCATTGTTAATGACTTCTCTTACAAGTTTTATAACTATACTTCAAACAAATAAATACTTCATAAGATTAAGGTTGTCAATTCTGTTTCGGTAGATGTTTTATTTTTTCAATTGGAATAGAATGTTTTAGTTTCGGAGTGTTTTGCGTGCTGTTTTGGGGTTATACTATTCATATATATTCAACAAACATAATTCAAAGTCAAGATAAATTAATTATAAATTATGTAATACAAACACAATGCCAAACAAATATAATTTTAAAATTTAAAATATTTCTAAATAGTCAAGATTAAATAGATTTTTAACTTAAAGTAATTCAACTTAAACAAAATATCAAAATATTATGAAAGTAAAATATTTTAATACAAATATTTTAAATATAAAGTTAGGTCAATGTTATCAAGGTTAATTGAATTTAAAGCATCCCTTGTTTTGCTCAAATTCTTACACAGTATAAACACGAAAAAAACAACATGAATATAAAACATATATATTAGTGATAAATCTAATTTTAAAAAATTAATATCATTGTTAATGAAAATAGTAATAATAATTTTTAATATTATTATTAAAATCATTGTTATTAAAAATAGTAATGAAAAATAGCTTTTTATAATTGGGTGGTTTAATTAATTAAATTGAACAAGGTTCAATTTAATTCAATGGCTTTTCAATAGCGGAACGGAACATATGGAATGAAACCGGAACGTTCCGGGCGGAATTTAGTTGAAAAATCCGGAACAGACCGAGATTTAAAATGAAATAAAATTTGTTCCGTTTTTTGAATTGGTATGGAATGTTTCGGTTATTCCGGATGAAACAAAACAGAATTGACAACCTTGCATGAGATAGTTACTTCAAACAGACTATATAAAACCAATATCCATCTCTCTCCCAAATTATTGGTGGTTTATTAATTTATCTCTAATGTTTTGAAACATTCAATTCACCCCTAATTATTGCTAGTTGTATGATATTTTAAAGATTGCAATTGTTTCATTTAAATTTAATTTTCTAAGCTAAATATATATAGTACTAATTAAAACTATGATAGCTAAATTAAATTTCATTAAAAATTATAAAATCAAAGTAAAATACTTAAATTTGCA
>Ga0325404_1002701_pt1 | contig 18932 bp, 9 predicted proteins | sample PopdelMetagenome_18_FD_205664 | JGI IMG/M metagenome (GOLD analysis project Ga0325404, IMG submission 205664) | Populus deltoides microbial communities from Bellville, Georgia, United States - Xylem-Control-R1 | ecosystem: Host-associated > Plants > Phyllosphere > Stem > Wood/Secondary xylem... | reverse complement strand
GCCTGACTCAACCAACTGGACCTCATTTGCTGGCACCTTCGGATACACAGCTCCAGGTACATATATACTTTATTTCATTCTTAACATTTATATATATATATATATATATATATATATATATATATAAGCAGAACAATACTACCAGTACTATGAAAATGGAGGGCTACTTTTGGATGCTCTAAAGGTTATGTATAATAAATTGTCATATTAGCACAGTACGATACAGCCAGTACTATGAAAAAATGACCAGAATCTTTGCAGAGCTAGCTTACACAATGAGAGTGAACGAGAAGTGCGATGTCTACAGCTTTGGAGTGGTCACAATGGAAGTAATAATGGGAATGCATCCGGGTGATCTCATCTCATCTGTTTCTGCATCAGCATTTTCCTCCTCGTCGTGCTCACAAATCAACCAGCATGCATTGTTGAAGGATGTGATAGACCAGCGTATCCCACTTCCTGAAAATCGAGTTGCAGAAGGTGTTGTCTACATTATCAAAATAGCATTTGCATGCTTACTTGACAATCCCAAATCTAGGCCAACCATGCGACAAGTAGCTTCGAAGCTCATAGCTCGATGGCCTCCGCTGTCAAAGTCATTCTCCGCAATAACATTGGAAGATCTGATGCCTCAAACAACTATGACAGGCTGAGAATTTTCCAAAAGATTTTGTATAATTAGTATGTGATTGTTTCTACTTATGTTACTTTCAATTTTCGTAGCTTTGTTTGTAATAAATTATTTTTCTGCTTTGTATTTTGTTTCTTCAACGATTAATATGTTTTAGTACAGTATTATTATCAATCAAAGTGAATAAAGGCTCTCTGCTATGATGAGGACACCTGTGTTTCAAGATTCTGTTTCATCCGTTGTAATAAAGGAAATCTTCACTTCAATATTGAGCTGAAATGAATAAACTAGCATGAGAGGCTTCTAGAAGGAGATATATATACCAAGAATTGCTGCACATCCTATGCATCTGCACTTAAACTATGAATCCACACTGATTATGCTACAAAAACTTAAACTATCAATTGCACAGAGTTCTTCACAGTGAACTCTTGAAGAATCCTCCGTGCAGCCTGGATTACAGGACTACAATATCAAACTGTCAAGATGCATTTGCCTAAAAAAAAAGAGAGTGAACAAGCGATTCGGCTTAAGGGAGTGAAACCTCTAAAGATAGCAGAATTACACAGAAGTAAAGAGAAGCAGAGAGAATTTCTGATGAATGGAGAGAGAAGGATCAAGCTATTGTTAGAAGCTTGTTTACGGTTTCTAACCTCTCTTTAATTTTCATTGATCAATGCTAACAAACTTTCTTAACTGTCTAACAAGACTAACAATATTTTAACAAACTTTCTTTAATTTCTGTTTTCGTAATTTTTTGTTCTTCTTTGCTTTTTCCTTTTTGGTATCTTTGTTCTTCTTTGCTTTTGGTTTTTCTCTTGCTTTTCTTCAAGATTAGCTGTTCTTATTAACAGGTGGTGTCATTTGCTTTCTGTGTTTTGTAATTAACATGCTATATATTAATTATTTTTTAGATCTATTTTAAAGAAAAAGGAATAAATACAAATAGAAGAGATAATAAATCCTACATGTAGAAGTACATGCATAGAACAATTTTTGATCCACTGTTTTAACCTGTCAGAAGACTATTATCTTGAAATTGTAAACAACTTTGTAAAGCAACTGAGGGAGTTGAAGACTAGGTAAGATTCAAGTCAACATAAACAATTAATCAAATGTTCTTAAACTTTGCCCAAATTAAATTCTTCACCAGCATGATAACGTTCCCACTGTTTTTTTGGGGTCCACGAAACGATGTTTTCTTAAGAAGATGCTTCCATGAAACTACGTACGTATCGCTAAAAACAACTCCTAAATGATTTTTTACCTTGACGATAAATTAATATCCTACTCCCACTCCACACTTCACGGTCTACAGACAGGAGCAACCTTTCCAATTTTCACTCCTTCTTGGAAATCACCTCGCAGGCTGGACCCTAACCTATGATTTTTAAAGCCGAATAAGGTACTAAATTAAAAAAAAAAAAAAAACCATGAGAATATATGGTTGACAGGGTCAATTAAATTAAAATATTGTTTTAAGATTTTTTTTGAAAAAAAATGAAACAACATTTATAAAAAAAATTAAAAATCAAATTTAATCTTGATAGGGTTGATCAATTCTCTAATTTATCCATAAAATCTATTGGATTGCATCGATCAACTTCTATCTAATTTCATTTAAAACTTAATTCAAACTAAATTATTAATTAATAAGTTATTAGATTGTTCTACAAAAGCGAAACAGTTTTCATAACATGCTTTCTATATTGGGTTAATAGGAAGCTACCATATGAGTTCCGTTAGTTCACATAAAAAAAAAAATTGGTGAATATAACAAAAAAATAAAATAAATGGTTTTTAATTTATTTAATTAAATTTTTAGCTAGGCTTTTCAAACGATACTTTTCATTTTCCATGTAAAAAACACATTGGATGAACCTGCATACTTAATGTTGTTTTTATAAAAAATTATATCATGCATGCCAAATTTATGATTTTAATGTGTTTTTTTTTTACTTGTTTTTTCTTTACTTTTTTTTCTAGAAAAAGATATTATTTTTTAGTTCTTTAAATTTAGCATGTTTATACTTTTTTTTGTTTGTTTTTTTATTTTATAATTTATTTTTTTCTTGTTTTCGAAGATTTATTCTACATGGACTAAAGAAATAATGTCTTATTATGTCAATTGCAATATTATTTTATTTTTCAGCTACATTAAAAATTAACTTATGATTTTATATATTTTTATTAATATATATGATTTTTATTATATATAAGCATCGAATTTATGATTTATAATTATATTTTTTATTTAATATAAAAAAATATATTAATAATATTTGCATATTAATTATTTTATATTAAAAAAATTATTCAACACATTAAATCAACCAGAATATTTAATATATTAACTTAAGTCCATGATAGCATAACACTGACCGACTATAGATGTGAAAAACTTGCTGATCCTCCGATATAATATAATATTCTAATTTACATTTTTAACTTTCCACGAAACTTCCTCTGTATAATATAATATTCTAGTTTACTCGTGTAGTCTTCGCCAATGTCTTCACATCACATGCCTTGCTTTGCTGTTAATTGTAAGAGAATATATAACCAGTAACCTTAACCATCCCTTTACTCTTCAACCAACCTTTCCAAGTCGTTACACAAATTGCTGTACCGTGTCTTAATATGGCTTCCATGTTCTTTGAGACCGGCTCCTCCTCCTCTTCTTCTTCGTTCTTTGAGACCGGCTCCTCTTCTTCATCCTCTTCCTCCTCTCTGCCCAGAAAAACGCATGATGTCTTTCTGAGTTTTAGAGGAGAAGATACGCGCAGGAATTTTACTGATCATCTATATAATGCTTTAGTCCAAGCAGGAGTCCACACATTTCGAGATAATGATCATCTTCCTAGAGGGGAAGAAATCTCCTCACAGCTCCTCGAAGCAATTCGTGGATCCAAGATTTCTATAGTGGTTTTCTCCAAGGGCTATGCTACTTCCACATGGTGTCTTGAAGAGCTGGCAAATATTATGGAGTGCAGAAAAACAAAATATCAAGTTGTTCTTCCTGTTTTTTACGATATTGATCCGTCTGATGTTCGAAAGCAGAAAAGGAGTTTTGCAGAAGCTTTTCAAACGCATGAACAATTTTTTAAGGAAGACATGGAGAAGGTCAACAGGTGGAGAAAAGCTCTAAGTGAGGCTTCAACTCTCTCTGGGTGGGATCTCAATACTATGGCAAATCGGTATGTCTTTTCTTTCAACAACAAGTCAGTTTTTACCAATCCAAGCCTGATATAGTCTATCCCTAGACAATACTTAATTACTTGTTAGCTTTGATTTCCAATATCTAATTGGAGGGACCAACTTTTTTTTTCCTTCTTCTTTTTTTATATGAACAGGCACGAATCAGATCTTATCCGAAATATTGTGAAAGATGTGTCTGATAAATTGTGTCCTATCCGTCTATATTGTCCTGAGCACCTTGTGGGTATTGATTCTCACGTTGATAATATTATTGCCCTACTAAGAATTGTTACAGATGATAGTCGCATTGTGGGCATACATGGAATGGGCGGGATAGGTAAGACAACTCTAGCAAAAGTTTTATTTAATCTGCTCGTCTGTGAATTTGAGGGAAGTAGTTTTCTTTCTAACGTCAGTGAACGTTCAAAAGCCACCAATGGTTTGGTTCACTTACAAAAGCAGCTGCTTGATGACACTTTGAAAACAGACAATTTTGTTAATAATGTAGACAGGGGAATGATTTTAATCACAGAAAGACTCCGTTGCAAAAGAGTTCTTGTTGTTCTTGATGATGTGGATAACGAGTATCAAGTTAAAGCATTGGTGGGAGAAAATAGGTTTGGTCCTGGTAGTGTAATAATGGTTACATCTAGAAATGAGCATTTGCTTAATCGATTTACAGTGCATGTAAAATATGAGGCTAAACTGTTGACACAAGATGAGTCCCTTCAGCTTTTCAGTTGGCATGCCTTTAGGACGATCCATCCACCGGATGATTATGCTGAGCTTTCCAATGATGTATTAAAGTGTGCTGGTGGGCTTCCTTTAGCTCTTGAAGTTTTGGGTGCTTCTTTGTTCGGAAAACACAAATCTGCATGGAGAAGTGCTATTGAAAAACTGCGAAAAACTCCAGATCATGATGTCTAGGCAAAGCTTATGATAAGTTATGACGCACTGGATGATGATCTACTAAAAAATATATTCCTTGATATTGCATGTTTCTTCGTTGGCAGAAACAAAGAATATGTGTCAACCATACTACATGCCCGCTATGGTTTCAATCAAGAAATCAATTTAACAATTCTTGTTGAAAGGTCTCTCTTAGAAGTTAATTTACAGAATCAATTAAGGATGCATGATCTAGTAAGAGACATGGGAAGAGCGATAGTTTATCAAATGTGTCGCCAACATCCTGGAAAGCGCAGCAGAATTTGGCTTCATGAGGAAGCATGGGAAGTGCTCAACATGAACATGGTAAGATGCATTGCTGTAGTCTTGTGCGCAAAATCACAAAGTCTTATATGTATTTCCTGTTGAGCTTGTTTTCAAATAATTTTAACAAAATAATTTTGCATAGGTCTACTTCCAAACCATGATATATGTCGTTCTACTGAAATTTCTTGCTTTTGTTAGGGAAGAAAACAAGTGGAGGGTCTTGTGCTAGATGTTCAAACTTCAAATGCTGAACCTTTAAGAACAGAATCATTTAAAAACATGAAATATTTGAAATTACTCCAAATCAATGGAGTTCGTCTCAACGGATGCTACAGACATCTTCCCATAGGGATTATATGGCTTTGTTGGCATGGATGCTCTTTGAGATCTTTTCCACCTAAATTTCACCTGGACTCTCTAGTTGTTCTTGATATGCAGTACAGTAACATCAAAGAACTGAAGGTACAGACTATGTAGCATGCCCCACAAAATTATTCCTCATGCAGCTTAAATTACTTAAACAACATTTTTTTTCATTGTTAATTCTTTCTCATTTTCCTCACTGTTTTGACAGCCTCTCAACAATCTGAAAATCCTCAATCTCAGCAATTCTAAGTTTGCTAAAACACCAAACTTCCTAGATGTCGTTAGACTTGAGAGACTAATACTTGAAGATTGCAGAAATTTAGCTGAGGTGCACCAGTCTGCTGGACATTTGAAGGAACTTGTTCACTTGAGTTTGAAAGGATGTTACAGCCTAAATAATCTTCCAGAAAGCATTTGCAACTTGAAATCTCTTGAAACTCTAGACATTAGCATGTGCTCGAGGCTAGAGAATTTACCAGAGCACTTGGGTGTAATGGAATCCTTAACTGAGCTGCTAGCTGATGAAACTGCAATAAGGCAACTTCCCTCATCAGTTGGACAATTGAAGAGACTCAGAAAGTTATCATTGAGTGGATGCAATAGCAAGCAAGACTCACCGTTTACTTCTTGGCTTTCACTAATTTCATCATGGCTTTCACCAACGAGTTCAACCTCCAAAGTTTTGCTGCCAGCTTCTCTTAGTAGTTTAAGCCTATTGAGAGGACTAGATCTTAGTTATCGTGGATTATCTGAAGGTGAGATTTCCATAGATCTCGGGAGTTTGTCCTCTCTCCAAGAATTGAATTTGTCCGGAAACAAATTCTTCAATCTGCCTTCTGGCATTGGCCTCCTTCCCAAGCTTAACTATTTACTGGTTAAGGACTGTACAAATCTTCTATCAGTTCCGGAGCTCCCATCAAGTTTAATGGAACTGGATGCTGTTAATTGTTCGGCGTTGGAGAGACTGACAATTAATTCAAAAAGAATCCCATCACTGTATGTGAGTGGGTGCAAAAATTTAATAGAGATTGAGGGTATGGAAGGTATGGGTAAGAGATGGGTCATTGTATCTGAAGACCGGAGCAATTTATCAAATAATTTGAAGCAGAGTCTTGTTCAGGTTCCTCTCTCTCTCTCCCCACACACACACACACACACACACACACACAAGTCTCACGCATATGAATGTTGATTAGGTCTAAAGTTTTAGCTTTCCTTAAAACAGGCATTATGCAAGGGTGAAGAGAATGACATTGTCATTGCTGACGGTGAGATGCCAGAATTGTTCAGCAATCGAGGAGAAGGATCTTCATTATCATTTCATGTACCTCCAGGTTCAGACGGTAATAAAATCCAAGCGCTTGTTGTTTGGGTTGTCTGCGCCATCGATGGAAACATATCTGCTTATCTGCGGGGTGAGGCTGTTATAAGAAATAAGAGCAACGGTTTTCAATTGTTTAAGAGATCAATAATGTTGTTTACGATGAGCACAAATTCAAGCAACCAGTGTTCTTGGGTAAACCACATATCACTGGCTGCACTTCCTCCGTATGCAATGAAAGCTGGAGAGGAATTGGAGCTATCTGTTGAAGTAAAACATACCTCTTTCGAAGTACAAAAGTGTGGAGTCCATATGATAGTAAAGAAGCCAGAAGTTGAATAGTTCGGTGACAGCTAAAGAACTGTTCGCCATCATGCTGACAATATCATACCATCCCTTCCCCTGTCCTTGTTCATTCTGTGTGTTCAGAAACTCAAGAATTGGCTGTGTGGCCTCATCCAATTAATAGGTCTCGATGACCTGAAAGGAATTAGAGTTCATATTCGTTGTGTTACAAGTTAAAGAAAGGAGTTGGCGAAAGTTAATTCATGTGACGAGGTAAGATGCTTGCATTAAATAAAAAATTACCTCATAACTAGAATAATGTATCCAAATCCTGTTCACATGTTCTCTGTATTTTGTCAGCCTGAATTCTTTGCGTCCTTTTCCTACAGAAAATAAACTAATTCGACGCTCCATCGGTTCATTATTTCCATTAGTTTGACTGGGGCCACTATCTCCTCCTGGACTCCAGGGAGCTCTGCACTTGGCAAAACCAGAGTGACTTTTTTAGTTTGTCTCCTTAAATAGAGGAGATAAAAAATTTATACAAATTGGAATACCATAAATTAAACTGGCACATTGCGCACCTGGAAACCACCATATTGTAAGCTGTATGCCTTTACTGTTATCACTTTCTGAGCTGCATATCAAATGAATTCCTAATTATGATGAACATGTCTGCACTGCTTTAGTCCTTCTAGTCCTGTTTTATTGATGTGAATTTCCGAATGTGGAAGTGAGGACATATTCATCAGCTATACATACTACAGCCAATTTACTAGTTGAATTTCTGATTGACGCTCTCTTCTTTGATATTACTTAATCTATACAATGCTTTAACTCCAGATTTTCATGTTCTTATCTACCTTTAGAAAGCTGATGCACTTGTAGCCATTTTCTCTTGGAGATTTTGAAAATGTCATTTGAGTGTACTGTCTTTTCTCGTAATATTACGTGCTCCATTATATTGAAAATATGTATCCCTATTCTCTAACATGAGTGTAAATTCGCATTTCAATATACATAATTATTTTTAATATTTTAGCTTTGAGTGCGTCGAAACAGAAGTGTTGCTGGTCCATACGCATGAAACATATTATCTCTGATTTAAGTTGATTTTAATTAACTTGTAAAACTCATTCTGAATTTTATTTACTTTCTTATAATATTAGAATCTAAATATTAATCTTGTCTTAAGTTTCTTTCTGTTTTCTTCTTCAAGATTAGGTAGATTTGATCCCATGTTGCTTTAGAAAAAGTCAAATACGATTTCAAATTCAATTGATATATATTTTTTGTCCCTCAAGTCCATTAGGGCATAACATTGACTGACTATAGATGTTGAAAATGATAACTTCCTGATCCTCCGTTTCCATGAAAGTTCTTCTACATAATATAATATTCTAATTTACATTTTTAATTTTCCACGAAACTTCCTCCATATAATATAATATTCTAGTTTACTTGTGTAATCTTCGCTAATGGCTTCACATGCCAGGCAAAATATGAGGCTAAACTGTTGACACAAGATGAGTCCCTTCAGCTTTTCAGTTGGCATGCCTTTAGGACGATCCATCCACCGGATGATTATGCTGAGCTTTCCAATGATCATGTATTAAAGTGTGCTGGTGGGCTTCCTTTAGCTCTTGAAGTTTTGGGTGCTTCTTTGTTCGGAAAAGATAGTTTGTCAAATGTGTCCCCAACAACAAGAAATCAATTAACAATTCTTGTTGACAGGTCTCTCTTAGAAGTTAATTTACAGAATCAATTAAGGATGAATGATATAGTAAGAGACATGGGAAGATAGATAGTTTGTCAAATGTGTCCCCAGCATCCTGGAAAACGCAGCAGAATTTGGCTTCATGAGGAAGCATGGAAAGTGCTCAAAATGAACATGGTAAGATGCATTGCTGTAGTCTTGTGCGCAGAATCACAAAGTCTTATATGTATTTCCTGTTGAGCTTTTTTTTAAATAATTTTAACAAAATATATACTTTTGCATAGGTCTACTCCAAACCATGATTTATGTCGTTCTACTGAAATTTCTTGCTTTTGTTAGGGAACAAAAAAAGTGGAGGGTCTTGTGCTAGATGTGCAAACTTCGAAAGCTGAACCTTTAAGAACAGAATCATTTGAAAACATGAAATATTTGAATTTACTCCAAATCAATGGAGTTCGTCTCAACGGATGCTACAGACATCTTCCCAAAAGGATTATATGGCTTTGTTGGCATGGATAATTTCAAACTGGACTGTCTAGTTGTTCTTGAACAGTGATTAGAAGCTTATTACAATTTGAACAGTGATAGTAGCTGATGTGGAACGTTTTGTGGATGCGTTTATAGATAGATCGAAATGGCAAATTTCAAGAAGAAGTTCAGACGCTTCGAAGGTGCAGTGTCACAAAAAACAGCCAGATACAACCGTGAAATCGTACTGGAATTTGATCGAAATGGGATAGAAATCACGAAGTCCTTCAAATTAGACCTGGAAGATGCTGTTTTTTATTTATCTTTATTTTCCTACAAGCTATATTAGAATTTTAATTAATTTTTCTACTTTCAATATTTTTTTTCTATGTAGACTAGGTTGGTTTTCGCTACTATATGACCAATTAGTATGTTATTTTTCAGTAGAGTTTTATGCATTACAAACTTTCAGAATATTTTTTTTACTTAGTATGATCTAAATACTCTTTTAACTCAACTAATAAGGTGTGCATATTATTTTATAATATAACATGATTTAATGAGTTGACTGGTGATCCAAGTAATTTAAAATTTAGATTGGGTTAGGTTTTAACAAAAATAAAAAAAAAATTAACTTAGTATGATCTAAATCCTCTTTTAACTCAACTAATAAGGTGTGCATATTATTTTAAAACATAACATGATTTAATTGGTTTACACTTGATCCAAATAATTTAAAATTTAGACTGGGTTAGGTTCTAACAAAAATAAAAATAAAAATAACTCAGTATGATCTAAATAAAAACCTTAATAGGCCATTGAGTCAATCAATAAAGGTAAAATTCGGTCAAAATGTTTTTCAAATTTATTTTAAAATAATATTATTTTTATTTTTTTAATAAAAAATAGATTAATCTAACTTAATTAGATAATCCCAGTTGACCTATATGTTGAGAAAGCCAGGAACAACCAGAAACCAAATTTACCAAATCACAATTCACAAGTTCCAATCATTTTTTCTCTCTTTGTGCAATTAAAATTAGGGTCAAACAATCAACAAAATAATGCAAACAATCACACAAATTAAGTCAACAAATAATGGGTTCACAATTATCCTTCCTCATATTTAACTAAGGACTACAACATAAATATCATCAAGAACAATCTATTATTGAAATACAACAAGATTACAAGAGAAATATTTTAAAAAAAAACTCACAACACTAACAACCTCGATTTTTAATAAAATAACCATCTTATACATCATTAATTTTCAATCCAACCGTTTCAAATGAAAAGTAAGGTGTCTAAAAGTTTATGTCAAAATCTCATCCCAATCCGCGAGCCAGAAAACAAAGAATAAAGACAAACTGTTCAGCTGTTTCCTTTTCTTTTCTTTCTCCGTGTTCTCCGTTCTATTTTGCTCTAATTAATTCCATGCTACAGAGGCAGACCTATTTTATTTCAAAAAGCTTCTCTTACTAGTGTTAATGTGGCGCCCCTTATTACATGGTGCAGGACCCCCACACAACAATATAACACCGTACTTACCGAAAGTGGAATTTAAAAACTATGGTGCATAGTATACTCGGTACCCTGTAATTCCATGCATCACCGGTTTCTGTGTTATTTTATTCCAACTTGAGTTTTAACTATTACTGCATTGTATCACCCATACCCTTGAAAACTTACTCAAGCCACCTCAACAGAGTGAGTATTTTTAATTGATGCAAATAAAAACAATAAAATTAAAAATTAAAAAACAATTAATAATTATGTCAAGTAATTAAAAGATTTTATTATTGAATATTTTATCTTCAAGTGGTCTAGTGAAATACAAGCTTAAATACCTTTTTTATAATAGTTCTAGGCCTATCTTGAAAAGAAAAGAAATCCTAATAAATAATTATAGAGTTATTCCATGAATTTCCTAAACTAAATATAAAAGATAAAATCACCAAGTATAATATTTTTATTTTTTTGTGTAATGGAAAGAAAAGAAAAATAAACTAGCCTCGCCTACAAAAACTAGTACCAGAGGAGATAAGAAATCCCTGAAGGAGGGGAATCCTAAATATAAAACTCAATCATGTACTCTGCTCCCATCTTGGCTAGGAAGTCTGCACAGGAGTTGGCTATATTTTTTTTATGCACTGCTACTTTTTTTTTACATTGTTGAAAGGGTTTATTATGAACTGAATTGAATATCAATAAATAAAAGCAAGCTCATAAATCATTTTATTATAGGAATAATTACAAGCCGTCTGCTGATATCAAAATTAATACGGACAATAAACAAAAATTAAAAGAAGCAAAAGAAAAAAAAATGAAGGAGGAGAGAAGCTGAAAAGGAAAAGAGAAAAAGGGTTGGAAAAGTGTGCAACTCTACAAATTATTTAAAACTATGCTTAGGTGAAAGGCCCACAAAAATAAAACTGAAATTCAAAATAAAATAATATCAAGTTTAATAACAAAACTCAATTAAAAATAATAAATTAAACTAAAAAACATAAGTTAAAATCCAATCTTCTAATAGGTTGGGTTACCCTCTATCATCAATAATCATACACAGACATAAATTGTATATTGGATCTGATGTCTCCATCAGTTGTGGTGTGGTGATGATTTATCTATATGTTTCCTAAAATAGTTCTCACTGTCAAATATATCAGGATTCATTCGAAAAGACCTGATATAAAGTTGAAACTTTACGTGAATATGCAGTTTTTATTTACTGTGAAATCAATTTTAAGTTTATAGAGATCGTTTACCTTCTCAATGTTTTGTAATACAATTGATGGCCAATCGAAGAAGGAACCAGCAATTTCAAATTGCGAGAATACAACTTAGTACACTCATAACATACAACCATGTAGCACATCATGGAACAATTAGAGACGATAATTTGATTGAATATAGTTTCAGATCAAAGCATAATCCCTACAAATCCACGAAAATTACACCTCATAACAAGAAACAAAACTCTAATATGTTTCGTTTTGTTTGTTTCCGGACATCTTCCCAAGAACCACGCAGAAAACGCAATTGAAGAGGGAGAATATATAACAAGGAAGATACCTGTCTTTGCCTGAGAAGGAGAAAACCCTTAAAAGCTCTGTGACCCAACTTACAGCCAATTTCAAAATCTGTGGGGTTTTAGTTCTAGTTTGGCTCTTATTTTCATTATCTGTTGCTCCTGAGCAGCATCTAATTCCATGAATTCTCTGCCAAATTAATGCTAGTAAATTGCCTAGAAAGAAGAGAGAAATTCAACTTGAAAATTGAAACTCAGACCGAATGAATAATTTGAAGGTGGGTCCCTTGCTTGTTACCTTAAAAGTCATTAAGGTTGTTGGATTCAGAGAGCATATTCCCGCCATTTTTGTAACAGACATGGAATGGAATCAGTTAGTCAGTCCATGTATGTGTGTCGTTTCTCTAGTACTGGTAGCCACTAATGAGCTGCCTCGTCAAGGATTTTTGCTTAGCCTTTTTTTAGGCATGGAATGAGAGTATAATAGATATTGTTTTGAAGTTTTTTCTTTATTTAAAAATATAAAAAATTAATATTTTTTATTTTAAATTATTTTTTATATTAGTATATCAAAATTATTTAAAAATATTAAAAATTATTTTGAACTAAAACTAATTTTTTTAAAAAAATCATAAAACACGATTCAGCCATAAAAACAAATCATCTCTTCACTCTAAATTTTTATATGTTATTTTTGAATAATTTTAAATGTTTATGTTCATATATATTTTTCAAGATATTGCTTTGAAATGTGTTTTTTTCAAGAACCTTTTTTAAGAACAAATCTCCTACATCTAATCTATCTATTTATTTCTTTAATATAATCGATGAATTTATTTAGGATTCTTTAAAGAAAAAACAAATTACTAAAATCAAAATATACAGAAATAACGGTATCAAGATATTTGAAAAGGAAGAATATAATTTTTTTAAGTTTTTGGTAAATAAATCAACACAAAAAAAATAAAATAAAAATGGGCCATTTTGACAGCCGTGCTCTATCGTAAGATATTGGGCTGTGTGCGGCCCTAGCCAAGACTGAACTGGGCCTGCTCCATTTGACAGATTTTCTTATACGCGTCGTTTGCTTACATCTAGAAAGAGTTTAGGATTGCTGGAAATCAAGACAAGGATTTGTGTCTGGTGTATAATATTTTTAAAAATATTTTTTAATTAAAAATATATTCAAATATAATTTTTAATTTTTAATATTAATATATTAAAATCATTAAAAAAATTATATTAATTTAATATTTTTTCAAGAAAAATATATTTTTTAAATTTTCTAAAAAACAAAAGCTACTAGACTTTCAAACACTCACTCTAACATATAAGAATTTAATCCAAACTTGATCAGTATTAATATAAATCTATTTGAATAAATGAGTTTTTTTAAATAATTACTTTATTTAATGGATAATAAATGATTTATATATAGATATTATTAAATTCTACTTGAAATTCTATTGCGATAAATATATAACCAATAAATAGTGCTCGGGTAATTAATATTTGAATGAATCCTCTGCAAAATCAAATTGATTAGTGAGAGAGACATTCATCCTGTAAACTTCGTCGAGAAACTCATTAAGGCCGTAGGATTAATCTCACCTTTTGAGTAGCTGTGGTCCGTTTCATCTTCTGGACTAAAGGAGAATAAAGAGAATAAAGAGAATCTTAGCTGCAAGTTTTGGCCTGATTTTACTCGGGATTTTTAGAGGTTAAAAAAACCTCGGGATTTTTTTTTTATAATATTTTTTTAAAAAGCTTGATTTGTGTATTTTAATTTTGATTTAGCATATATTCGTGTTTTGAAATTATAACATGGTGAAAAACTTATCATTAAAAATAAAATCTAAAATATAAAATATTAAAATTTTTATCACTACAAGATTTAACAGTTTTATCGAATGAATTTTTCTATCAGTGTAAGACACATATTTCGTCGGTAATTAATTTACCGACAGAATCACCAACGGAAATGCTCCGTCGGTGAATCTTTCGTTGGTATTTGTTTTTCCATCGGTAAATCCGTTGGTAATAAAAAAATAAAATTACCTGCTTCATTTTGTTGGTATATCCCTCGGTAATAACATTTTTTTTATTACCAATGGATTTACCGACGGAAATTCCATCGGTAATTATTTAAAAACATTTTAAAAAAATTCATTTTATAAAATTATAAAATAATTCAATTAGCATAAATTAACACTGTATAATATATACTCAAAATGCTTGGAAAAAAGAATAAGAAAATCAACTCAAACAAATTTGCAACAAATAAATAAAATGAAAAAATAAATTCAACTAAAAAAATTCATATGAAAAAAATAAAGTTGCAATTGCTAAAAATTTAAAAATCCTATAAATAAATCAATTAAAAATTGATCTCATATGAAAAAAAAAAATTCTCACAACAACATTTATACAATTATTAAGAACAAAAACAATTAAAAATAAAATAAAAAAACAAATATAGTGAAAAAAATCATGAAAAAAGAAGAAAAACAAAAAATCTTACCTAATGTAATTGCAAGTGAAGCTAAGGAGAGAAAAAAAATTCGTTAAGCATATTAAGTAAAAAAAAAAACTAAGAGGATAAAAGAAGAAAGAAGAAGACATACCCAAACATGGAGGAAAAGAGAAGGAGATGAGGAGAGAAAAGAAAAGAAAGAAATATATATTGATGTTTTTTACATATAGTGAAGAAGAAAAAGAACAAGAAAAAGAATAAGTAGAAGAACAAGAAAAAGAAGAAGAATAAGGAGAAGAAATGAGTTTGTCTCTTGTGAAATAAGGGGATTCAGGTTTTTTATTGGGGCGCGTTACCGACGGATAATTGAATATTAATATTTTTTAATTATTTCATCGGTAATTCCATCGGTAATATTTAATTTAAATTTTCAATTTCGTAACATTTTTTCAGAAACCGCCAACAATTACCAATAGTTTTTCAATCCGTCGGTGATTTCATTTGTAATATTTAAATGAAAATTTTAAATTAATTGAATTTTTCCAGAAAACCGCCAAATAACACTCTCTGGAAAATACCGACGGAAAATTCCGTTGGTGATTCCCTTTGTAATTGACATGATGAACAGTGTTCACAATTTACCGACGGAATTACCGAGAGAATTTACCGACGGAATTTTCCGTCGGTAATTCCGTTGGTAAAAATGACACGTCATCTTTTTTTTTTTGCTTTGTTTTAAATTTTTTTCTCACGGTAATTCTGTCGGTAAAGCCCTCGGAAATTTACCGACGAAAATATTCCTTCGATATTTCCATTTGTATTTATCAATTTTCTGGTAGTGTATCTTTTAGCAACTAATTCATAAAGTCTTCTTAGAATATCAAACTCATAAAAATAACTTCCGTTAAACTCAAAATACATTAAAAAGCATACTTCATGTTTATTGTTTACAAAGCCTTGACAAATCAGCCACAAGTAGCAGCAGTTGTATATTGAGATCCCAACTTCATGATGCATCAGTCTATGCAGCAGTTTATTGGTTGGTGAAGCTTTCATTGCATGATCACGTAAATGTACCATGAAGCAATTATACAGAATTGTGACAGTTTGTGACAATTCATGACGGATTCATTAAGCAAAGAAAAGCTGTTTCGGACCATCCGACCACGATACAAGGTTGATTACAAACGGACCACATTAACTATCGACCAGGTATTTATGATAAATTTGTGGCCTATGTAAATTGGAGGATAAAGACCAGCACCACATTAACTATCGACCCGTTCCGTCGACTTCCTGAAACTATAGAATTTCCAACTTCATGATGCATCAAGTCCATTCGTCCCTATGAGCACGATAAACAGCTTTCATGGAATAATTAAGCAATTAGTTAACACCACAAGTTGTGACATTAATTTCTTGATCACTGATGCAACACTAGTGATGTATTTTTTAAAAGATTATTTCAATTTAAAAATTTAAGTTATTAGATAAGATTATGAGAATAATTTTATATTATTCTTTAACATAATTTTTTGAGTGAAAATTGTTTAAACTTAAAATTTATATATGTCCAAATTATTTTCTTTAATTTTATTAATTAAATTAAAAATTTTGAGATTCAAATACGTGTAATAATCTTTTAAATAATTTAGAGCGTGAGAAGTAAGCAGGTAAGTAAAAGCTAGACAGAATCACACATTAATTGTGAAGGATTAGTGGTTGAGAAGGAAGAAAAATAAATGATGGATATTTCTAAGGCAATCAAGCATTTACTTGCTGAATTTAAGAAGAATAACACAAAAACAATTTTATTGAATTAGTACAAAATCATGGATCAAAAAATCGATATTTAGAATGAACTATTAAAACAAGTGAAATTTAAATTTAACAGACAAATTTTAATTATTAAACATCATGAATTTTGAGTAATGGGAAAAGGGCTAGTCCCCGAAAATGCCCTTTCTCGCTGGGGCATCTTCTATGGCTAATTGTGAAATCATCAGCTCTTCTTTCCCCGGGAGCGTGACCAGTAGCCTAGAAAAATTACTAGGATGAACAAGTGAAGGTTTTGACAAAGCCGGCAACAGCATATGTACAACTTGAACAAACCCATATGGCACAAGGTCTCCGCTTAAAAAAAAATAATAATAAATAAATTACAAGAATAAAAAATATTTTTGTTAAAAAAATATTTATAATTTTGCCCAAACTCCCATGTTTTGAACAAATGAGCCAACAAATAAGCATTTAGCAAATCTTCCACCCAATAAAAACTAATGTCACTGTAGTTGACGCATCTCAAATTCTGTATGAATAGGAAATTTCACAATTAAAAATTCCAACAAATATTCCATTTCTTTTTTTCTATAAATACCAATAATTGGAGCCTAGGATCTTCATCTGCCATAGGAAACCATATCCCTTAGACATGATGTCCTTGCTACGGAAACCATTCTCAAAGTTTCTCCAAGTCCTTTTTTTTCTCCTTCTAATGTGCATTCCTTCTTTCTTTGCCTTTCATCCTAATTCCTCTGCAACTTCATTTGGTGCTGCCACATATGCAGTTGCTGAAGGTAATAAAGAAGCGGAGGCTCTCCTAAAATGGAAAGCAAGTCTTGATGACAACCACAGCCAATCTGTCCTGTCTTCTTGGGTTGGCAGCAGCCCTTGCAAGTGGCTTGGAATCACTTGTGACAATTCTGGAAGTGTCGCGGATTTCAGCCTTCCTCATTTTGGTCTTAGAGGTACGCTTCATGGTTTCAACTTCTCATCCTTCCCTAATCTTCTCACTCTCAATCTCGGGAGCAATTCACTCTATGGAACTATTCCATCCCACATTAGTAACCTGACCAAAATCATCAATTTAGACTTGAGTGATAATCATTTCACAGGAAATATTCCACTTGAGATAGGATTGTTAACAAGTCTTAACTTTCTATACCTTTGTGAAAATAATTTTACTGGTTTGATCCCATCCTCGATTGGATCACTACAGTCTCTCAGTTCCCTTGACTTGACAAGCAATGATTTAACTGGTAGGATCCCTTCTTCTATTGGAAATATGAGAAACTTATCAATTCTTTCTCTCAGTGATAACAAGCTCTCTGGTTCCATTCCTTCTTCTATTGAAGGTCTGATAAACTTATCGGCTCTCAATCTCTCGAGAAACATGCTCTCTGGTTCTATTCCTTCTTCTCTTGGGAACATGACAAAGCTCGTTGACTTGCCTCTCAATAGAAATAATCTCACCGGTTTGATCCCAGCCTCAATTGGATCTCTGAAAAGCCTATCTGTTCTCAATCTATGGAATAACAAACTTTCTGGTTCCATCCCTTCTTCTATTGGGAACATGACTATGCTCACTGGACTTTATCTGAGCGTGAATAATTTATCTGGATCTGTTCCTCGAGAAATAGGACAACTCGAATCTCTTGTTAGTTTGATCTTGTCCTTCAATAATCTCAATGGTTCTCTACCCCCCGAGATGAATAATCTCACACATTTGAAGGTTTTGAAATTGTTTTCAAACAATTTCACTGGCCATTTACCACGAGACTTGTGCCTTGGTGGGTTACTTGTAAATTTTACAGCCTCCTACAATCATTTTTCTGGTCCAATCCCTAAAAGCTTGCGAAATTGTACTAGTCTATTTAGATTTAGGCTTGACTGGAACCAATTGACAGGGAATATTTCTGAAGATTTTGGCCTCTACCCAAACTTGAACTATGTGGACCTAAGTCACAATAATTTGTATGGTGAGCTTACGTGGAAATGGGGAGGTTTTCACAACTTGACGAGCCTAAAATTGTCTAACAATAATATCACCGGTGAGATACCATCAGAGCTTGGAAAGGCTACTGGGCTACAAATGATTGATCTCTCGTCAAATCTCCTAAAGGGGACAATTCCAAAAGAATTGGGGCAGTTGAAGGCGTTGTACAACCTTACTCTTCATAACAACCATCTTTCTGGTGTCGTTCCCTTTGAAATCCAAATGCTATCTCTGTTGTGTGGTCCCGCACCATGTGATGGGGGGACCACCACATTAATTAAGGAGGCAGCTGGCTGCCTCTTTGGTTTAAATTAAATGAAATGGTTACTGTAGATGGCAGTAGAAAATTTGAACGAGAGAGCAGAGAAAAACCGAGAGAAAGAAAGAAGAGGAGGCAGCAGAGCAGTCTGTCTTCTTTCTTCGATTTCCAGTTCGTTCACCGTTGGATC
>Ga0325404_1002699_pt1 | contig 18945 bp, 12 predicted proteins | sample PopdelMetagenome_18_FD_205664 | JGI IMG/M metagenome (GOLD analysis project Ga0325404, IMG submission 205664) | Populus deltoides microbial communities from Bellville, Georgia, United States - Xylem-Control-R1 | ecosystem: Host-associated > Plants > Phyllosphere > Stem > Wood/Secondary xylem... | reverse complement strand
TAAAAATATATTTTATTTTTTTTTTTTTGAGAGATAGAGAGAGAGAGAGAGAGAGAGAGAGAGAGAGAGAGAGAGAGAGAGAGAGAGAGAGAGAGAGAGAGAGAGAGAGAGAGAGAGAGAGTACAAGGAGAAGAGATTATTTAATCAACACAATTTCTTTCTTTTTTCTTAAAAATAGTTGGACTGGCAAAAACTTTGTTTAACCAATTGCATGAATTGGGCTATCCACCTCATCCTTATAATTAGAGAGAATCTCCAAAATTAAAATACTTTCCAAATATTAGGATACATTATTATTTATATAACGTGTTTTCATATATAGATGTGATTAAAAAACAAGGATGTATATGGAATTTTCTTAGACTTCAGAGCTAAAATATAGGTATATATGAAATTTTCAAAAGTTTAGGATGGCTATAAACACTCTTAAAACTTACGTGGGTTCGTCAATATATGATTTCCTAGCTTTTAATAATCATTTAAGATCTAGAGCTACAAGTTTAAAGACATGCACTTTAAAAAAGAAAGAGTGATTAGACTAATAAATTGGAACCATGAATGCACTTTAAAAACTACCCTATCTTTGTGTTTTCAAGGAGATATATGAGGATAAAATAATCATGTTTATCTATATTTTTTATTTTAAAAGTATACAAATTTATTTAAAAAAAATTCACAAAGATAGATTTATTTTATATTTTCCTGTAAACAAATCTTAATAAAAGATCAGTTTTTGAAGATCAATTAGAAAGGAGTCTTATATAATTTGGTGGCTCTTACGATGAAAATAAAAGATCATGTAATTGGAAAAGAGAAGGGTACGAAGGTGCAAGAAAATGAGGTTTTATACCTAGGTTTAAGGCAAAGCAATGATGAATATGTGACATGCGGCATGGTAACGACATAGTTGGCATGCATAACCAACACAAAAAGAAATGTTCAAAGATATCAAATTAGTCCAAAACAAAAGATATGGTCTTACTAGGTTGCAACAACAATTTAAAATTCAAACTTAGTTTAGTTGATTATTTAAAGAAGTTTTTATCATTTAATAATATATGAGATTTCTCATTAGCAATTGGGCTTAGTTACTTGGGAGGTCGACCACCTTAAATTGGTCACCAGGATTTTTCTTTCTTTTAATTTAGTCCTTTGTATTTGTGAATTACTTTCAATTAAATATAAATACCAGTTTCAAACTTCAAAGTTTACAATTTAACATAGTAAAATCTACTAGAATTATTGGATTTGTTATAATTGGTGTTAAAGCCTCATTTCTATGGTAAAGGGAATAAGAGAATCATAATTAATTAAGATTGTAGATAGAATGAGGTACAACAAGAAGACTAACAACAAAGGCAATGAATATAATAGCAAGTCTTGAAAGACATTGTTAAAAACTTATCGGACTAACTTACTAAAGTCCAAGAAAAAAGACTTATTGATTCCCCTCGTAACATATTTATCACTTCATTAAATAGGCGTCAAAGACGAGAGGTGGAGCAACCAATTGAGAATCATATTAAAAAAAGATCTATAAAACTTGGTTTTCCTAAATTTATTGGTGAAGATGTTGAAGGATGTATTTACCAAGCCACTCACTTTTTTAGTTGTCATAACACTCCACCCCAGCATCAATTATTTTTAGTAAGTTTTCACATTAAGGGTAAATCAATTGCTTGGTTTAATTAATAGTTAGGAATCATTTATCAATGCTTTTCATATTTGTTTTGTAACTTCAACCTAATATAATACAATAGAGGTCTTAATTAGTCTAAAGTAGAACACAACAGTTGAAGGATATAAAACTTAGTTTGATTCTTTATCAAACCAAGTTAGGGGTCTATTTAATACTCACAAATAAGTTGCATCCTTAGTGGACTAAAAGAAGAAGTTTGTATTGGTACAAAAATGCTTAATCCTCCTAATTTAATTACAACTTATGGACTTGCACGTATATAGAAGGAAAATATAAAGGTTCAACGTTGACATTAGAAATCAAGTGGAAGCATAGTTTTGGGAAAAATAATCCAATAACTCAACTCGAGAGTTTGATTAGGTCAAGGATGTCCATTCAAATATTAACACCTACTCACATGAAGGAAAAGAAAGAAAAAAGTTTGTGCTTCAAGTATGATAAAAAATAGGGGTCATGTCATAAATTTGAGGGCCCAAAGTTATTTCTTATAGAAAAGGTAGAAGAAAATTAGCCAACAAACATAGGTGGCATAATTTATTTGTCTAGGAGGTTAAAATTTATCTAAATGCTATGATTGACAATCATAGTGCTATAACCATGAGGATAAGGTTGATAATTAATAATTAATTAGTTTTAGCATAAATAGATATGGTTAGTACATATAATTTCATCCATTTCAAAGTGGCTAGATGAGTGTGGGTAAGTATTGAAGAACATTCACCTGTTGGGGTGAAAATAAAATTTCCAATGAGAAAATTTGTCCAAGCATAAAAATTAGGGTTTGAGGACACACATTCAAAACTCATGCTTTATTAATCTTATTGGGCAACTGTGACATGGTTCTAGGGATAACCTGGCTTAAAAGTTTAGGTCTAATTTTATGGGATTTTCAAGAGGTTTACAATAGAGTTTCATTATTATATTATTGAAGGGTCTAGAAATCTAAGAATCTACAATGGATAGTGGGTCTGGATTTTTAAAGGAATTAAAGAAGACTGTTAAAAGGCTGATGATACAAATTTGGGATCAAAAGACTTAGGTCCATATGAATAGGAAATCACCAATTCCAGTTTAGAATTTGCTGAAAGAGTTTCAAGAGGTATATTCTAAACACAAGAAGCTTACTCCTAGAAGAGTCCTATATCACTCCATCACAATGAAAGAGGGGGTTTTACCTATAAATATAAGGCCTTATAGGTACCTATATTATAAAATAATAATAATAATTAAGAAGATAGTAAAGCAATTGCTACAATCAGGGACTATATGACCTAATGCAAGTTCATTTTCTTCTCTAGTTTTGATTATCGGGTATTAAATAAAGAAACCATCATAGATAAGTTCCTAATTTTAGTTGATAAGGAATTATTAGATGAGTCGCATGATTCCAATTATTTCTTTGAATTGGATCTAAGATGAGGTTATCATCAAATTCATATGTTATATGAGGATATTCCTAAAATAGCATTCACAATTGCCCTTTCTACTTTTTAAAGCATTATGAATGAAGTATTTAAGTTGTACTTCAGGAAGTTTATTTTGGTATTTTTATGATAGAGGAAGAACACCTGGCTCATTTGAGGTCAGACTTAACGTATTGGCCCAACATAAATTCTATGCCAAAATGTCCAAGTGCAATTTTTTTTTTGTTAAAAAAAATTAAATATGTGGGCCGTATTGTTTCTGAAGACAGGATATGAATCGATCTTGAGAAAATTAAAGTTGTGCATAACTGGCTAAAGCACACTAACCTCAAGGCTTTAAGGGATTTTTTTAGGTCTTATTGGTTACCATTATAGATTTTTTTTAGAGGATGTGAAGTTATGGCTAGTCTTTTAACCAAACTAGTTAAACAAAGGGCTTTTTGTTGAGACCAATATGTAGAGAAAACATTCAATCAATCAAAGTACATTATTACTCATCCATCTACTCTAGCACTACTTGATTTTTCTAAGCCTTTTATAGTGAAGTGTGACATATCTGGTGTTGGGATATGAGCAGTTCTCATTTTTCATGCAAGATGACAAGCCTTTATCTTTTTTAAGTAAGGGTTTAAAGGGTAAGGAATTGATATTTTCAACCTACGAAAATGAGTTATTTGCTATAGTAATAGTAGTATAAAATAGAGGCCTTGGTCAACCATTTAAAATCAAGACAGACTTGAAAAATCTAAAGTATTTGTTGGAGTAAAACATTGACACACCAATGCAGCGAAAATAGGTATCCAATCTTCTAGGCTATGATTTCATAGTTGAGTATAAAACAAGTAAATAGAAATTAGTAGCTAGTGCAGTTTCAAGAAAAAAAACAGAAATAGTTAGTGGTGAATTATAGGCTATCACATTACCTATGGTGGACTGGGTGGACCAATCAAAGGAAAGTTATTCTACTGATTCCGAGGTATGGAAAATTCTCAAGCAAATAAAATGAGATACACTAAAAAGAATCAAGTCCCATCTACAAGAGAGAGTATTATTGTGTAAAGAAAGAATTTTCCTTAGTAAAGAATGTTCTTTAAGCTATAAATTATGGAGTATCTTAATGACAACCTTTTAGGATTTAAAAAGACCATATTAAAAGCTCATATAGATTTATTTTGGGTAGGCATGAAGACTGGTGTAAAGAACTATATCAGGGAATGTGAAGTGTGTTAACAGGTTAAGATATAGAATATTAGGCCATTTAGACTACTACAACCTCTACCAATTCCTCAGAAACCATGAAAATCCATTTCCATAGATTTTATAAAGGGGTTACCCCTTTCATAAAGGTATATAATTATTTTTATAATGGTTGATTAACTTAAAAAGTATTCTCACTTCATAGCTCTAACTCATCCCTATACAACAAGTAAAGTAGCCCATATTTTTTCACAACAAATTATGAAGCTACATGATATTCCAACTAATATTGTAATAGATAAAGATCTTGTGTACATTAGTTTATTTTAGAAGGAGTTATTTACTATCCAAGAAGTGGACTCATTAATGTTAACAACCTACTATCTATAGATTGACGGACAAATAAAAATAGTTAACAAGACACTAGAAAATTATCCAAGGTTCTTTATAAGAGAAAACCCTAGAAACTGGTCTTGATGGTTAGCTATGGCCAAATTTTAGTAAAATATTACTTATGAGTCTCTGTAAACTACATCCTTTGAGGCATTATAAAGGTATAGTCTACCTACGTTAATCAACTACATCCCCAGTCTCACAAAAACTAGGCACTTAGAGAGCATTTACGAGAAACATCCAACATCATTAAAAAAAATCACAATTAATTTAGACAAGGCTCAACAAAAGCAACTAAAAAAGAAAGGAACTATAATTTCAATAAGAAAAGTGGACTTACCTAAAACTCAAGCCTTATTGTCAGTTGAGCATACCACAACAAAGAAACAACAAGTTAGGTTACATGTATTATAGGCCTTTCTAAATTGACAAGAAGATTGGTTGAGTAGCTTACCATATACAGTTGCTAGGAGGAGCGAAAGTCCATCCCACTTTTCATATTTCATAGCTAAAGAAGAGGATTGGTCTAACCATCCAAATAATGGCTAAATTATTGACTCTATATGAAGTCCTTCCACAACTTGAACCAAAAGAAGTTATAGGAGAATGAGGAAAAAAAATACTCAAAGATGTTGTAAGAAAAAATACATTTTGTGCTTCTATAGACAGAACGCTGAAGATACAATGTGAGTGACCAAAAAATGGCCTAAAGAAAAATTTTCTTACCTTACGGACAACGAGTTAGAAAGTGTAGGGAATATAACCAAATCATTACAAAAGATCAGTTTTTCAAAATAATTCAAAATGGAATCTTAGAGGATTTTGTGGCTCCTACAAAGAAAATAAAAGATCATGTGGTTGAAAAAAAAAAAAAGGCATAGAGGACAAAGAAAATGAGGTTTTATACCTGGGTTTAAGGCAATGCAACAATGGAGAATTAATGGTTGTTAGATGTGCGACATGTGGCATGATAATGAAGAATAATTGGCAAGCATAACCAACATAAAATGAAAGGTTCAAAGATATCTAATTAGTCCAAAACAAAATATATAGTCCACCTAATTTGCAACAACAATTAAAAATTCAAACATGGTTTAGTTGATCATTTAAAGAAGTCTCTATCATTTAATAATGTATGGAAATTTTTTATTAGCAATTAGACTTAGTTTCTTAGAAAGCGTGACCACTTCAAATTTTTCACCTATATATATATATATTCAGTCTTTTATATTTGAGAATTACTTTCAATTAAAAAAAATACTAGTTAATTTCATCAAACTTTCAAGTTTACAATTTGACTGAGTAAACTCTTCTAGAATTATTAGGTTTGTTACACTTCATTTTTGTCTCTGTCTTATCAATTAAAAATGTTTATGTCTTTTCTATATCTATTCTTTTTATCATAGGATATTAACTAAAAATAACCTTGGATTTAATTTTGCATGATTTATTTGTTATTCTTTGGGTAAGTTCAACATCTAAGCATGTAAACATAAGAAAAAAAAGAAAAAAAAGAAGAAAGAAAAAGGATGCCATATTGTAATACATTTTACAATTGGTTTCATAATCTTGTTAGTTGTTTTACTAGTTTGTATGTTCGCTAGACTACGGGGATTCAAATGTGATAAAATCATGTTTAAAATCTACTTAAGTATTTTAATAATAAAAAACCGATTTCAATCGATTTTTCATGAAAAAATTATTATTAGTATTATTATTTTTAGATTAGATACATAATAATTGAAAAACAATTATTAAAATCCAAATAAGAATTTACAATAGTATTTAAGAACCATGTCAAAATTAAAGAGTAATTGAATTTGGTAAATTTTTGTTAGCGTGTTAAAAAAACCAAGGAAAAAAGGAAGAAAGAAGAAGTAAATTTCAGCAACGGGCCAAACCTAGTGCCTTCCCCGTCGTTAGAGTGTTTTTATAGGTTTTGAATTAATGGTGGAACATGATAATGGTGGAAGCATTTATGATCAATGTAAGTTGTTTTTATTGAGTCTATACTAGTTTTCTTCTCACCCTGTATTGTGGATTGGATCAAAAAAATTTTGAACATAAGAAAAGAATATCCTAGTTGCAGGAAATTCTTTAACATTGTCATTAAACTCGATCCAATAAGTCAAACTTGAAAACTTTTGACTCGAATCCTTGCCAAATTTAGGTTTCAATATAAATAATTTGGGAGTTGTTATGATGTAATCCAGTCGACCTGATGGGTCAAATAAAAAAAAGATCGGTAAAAAATGGTTTGACTTAAAAAAATAAAGTTGACTTTATTTTTTTTAATATTGATACAATAACATAATACTAAAAGATGAGACCAAAAAGAAAATAAAAATAATCATAAAAAACCCAAGGTTGAAGGTTTTTGTTTTTTTTCAAAGAAAGAAATAGGCGATTGAGTGCTTGTTGGGAGCATATGATGTGTCGCCTGCTATGCCCAACTCATATTCTAGCCGCCACCATGGTGGATGAAAAATCATAAGGTAGGGTTTTTTAATTGAAAGTCCATTATTCAACTCGTTTTCACCTACAAACACCTAATAAGCACCATGAAAGTCTTTCTAAACCACATATTAACCTCAAAATACCCGAAAATCAACCAAGAGAACCAAAACCAATCGAACCTAATAAAAATCAAAACAGAACTCAATCTCTTTTTCTAGACATGTTGATAGGGAAAACCTACCAGTATTGAACTCTCCTCATCGAACGGAACCCATTGACACCAATTTAGACAATTTTTTTTTATATCACAATAACTAGCCATTTTCTTTCTTTTTTGTTGTTTTCAAGTAACTTTCTCTCTCATATCTCTAATTGGAGAACTGAAAAATTAACAAAATGAGCTTTTAGATCAAAATAAAAATTTTCATGAATCTAGGGTGTGTCATGTATTTTTTTTCCATGTTTTAATTTAGAGCCTAATTTCATATAATTAGACTATAAGATTATCCAATTGAAAGAAAAAATTTAAAAATTAAAAAGAAATTGGACAAGAAGTTCACTACTCATATGAACAATGGCTCACCTTTAGTTTTTATAATAATTATAATTATTATATCTCGTGCAATTTACATCACACACACACACACGCATACACATATATACACATTATACATCGCATAATCGATTCCGTTATTAGCCCTACTTAGTTAACTTTATTTTCTCGCATGTTTAACCATCGAATATTCTTATAATTGCTTGTAGATATAAAGGAAGCGGCAGAAGATGTTTGTTATGATTATCAAGTACATTTTAATTAGAAAGCAAATAAGAATGATAATATTTAAGAATACTAATCCTCATTAAGAAAAAAAATTACTACAAGATATTATTGATGCCCTATCTTATTGAACTAGGTTAGTTGTGACATTATAAAAATTAAAAAAAATCAACCCGTTTACCAAAGAAAAATTTATAAAGTGATAAAGATCGTGTGGTAATAATTTGTCAAATCAATAATTAATTGATTCAATCGTGAGTTGTCCAAATCTAAAAACATGATTAAAAAAAATCCAAAGGTTTTACTAATAAAGTTTTTTTTTTCCAATATAGTTCTAGTTAGATTAATTGAATGTCAAAACAACAATCATGATCTATCATTCCAAACATCACTCAATCAATAATTAAAACCTTAATTTTCGAAAAGGATTAAGCTTTCAAGTAGCAAATTGGCAAAGTGGTGGACTATATATAAAAAGCTAAATTCATCTTAAAAGATTAACAGTGACAATTGTTGTCTTCTTCACTAGGAGAAGTTTGCCTAAAAGAGTATATCTTAAACATGTAGAGAATTAAGACATTGAATAAAAAAAATCAAAAAATCAAAAATCAAAAAGTCAAAATGTTGTGTTAATTATTGCCATTGTTTGCCATGACATATCTTAATCAAGATTTTAGGATAGACAAGAATGACTTAAAGTGCAATATCAAACCTATGTTAGCATTCAATTTTTTTATATGAATTTAATTTTTTGATATAATTACAATTATGCAAATATATCTCAACAATATATTCTATTAAGTGTTATTTAAGTAAGTCATGTTGTTCAAGAATCAAGAAAACTAACATCTAAACGAAGGTGAATTAGATGTATCACTAAATTTTACACTTTAAACAAATTACTTCAAGTAAATGCAATAATCAATAGTATAATCAAAGTACTTAAGGTAAAGAGTTAAGGAAGTGTATGTGCAAACTTGCTTTAACGTGGTTCAACAAGTCTATATCCACATCTCAAATACCAAATCGTACTTGAATATTGTATTTTTACCAAAGTCTTAAAGATTTATGATGATGATTTTATTTTTTCAATAGAGTGGATGTTACAATTTAAAATTCTAATATCTCTATACCTCACTAAATAACTGTAACAACCCTGATTTCTACATTTTGTTTCGCGATACATTGAAAATTTTCAGGTAATTTTTTTTTGATATACAGGTTCCACCAAAATTTCCACCAAAATTTCGGCAGAGTCTCCCCTATACTGGGAGGTCCCAAGTTATCGACATATACCCTGTTTACACTTCTAATATCTCACATCTTCTCATAACTCAATTACGACCCAATCGTCCTGGGTCCCAACCCAACTTATTATCATCAACACAACACATCTTATTCAATAACATCATATAATGTAGTTCAAATGAAAGATTCAATTTCAACTATAAACATGCATGGTTAAATAGGTACTTAGAGTTTCAACCATTAGATTAAAGGCATACATTCAGATTTACGGATTGATATTACATCTCAAGTTTTAGGAGATAAGTCTTTTAATTTACAAATAATTTACATGGTCAAAAGCAAAAGACAAACTAAACTAGTATCACTCTTGACACGACCCTGATGGACCTAAAAATAGAAATTAACATGTACACATAATTATAAAAGACAGTAACAAGCAATAACAATGGCAGACAATAATCTCTACGGAATTTCTTTTGATATATAAAATTAGGCATAAACCACTTTTACAACATATATTTTCCATCTATTACCAATATCTATTTAATATCCTATCTCATTTGCCAAGAATAATTCCATTTTGGAAATCTCAACACAACTCAACGGTTTGTGAACACCATCTCCTTATAAATCAATTCTCACTTAATACCAAGATATTCCTTTTTTGGTATCATTAGCTTATCTCATTCTTTTGGAATGAGTAATCCATATATTCCCTTTTTGAATCTGTTGTTAAAAGGTAATCGCTGAAACTAATAAATTTCATTAGTATCATTAGTCTTCTAATATTGGGCTAGACTAATCAATTATATTCACATGTCAATATTAATACAACCGATCAGTATCATCAAAATTCATTTTATAGAGGTCATCTTTTCCATTATATATCATCATTTATCTATTATTTCAAATCTTGGTTTCCATTACTCATTGAAATATTACCACTTTCAGTCTTACGTTTACATGAGGGTTTACGCATCTGCATATTTAAATTATAAATTTTCAGGGTTTCACAATAACACTTATAAGATTGAAGGTGTTTAAGTGTAGTGACAATGAAATTGAATACTCTTTATGCTAAAATATGAAGGTTTAATAGCATAAACTAGAGTATGATTAAGAATTGATGATTTTGATGTTATTTTACTTTTAGAATAGCTTGTAAATCATATATATTTGGATTCTCTTGCTAATTTCGCTATTATATATATATATATATATATATGAAGGGTGCTCTAATACTAGATAAACAGATAAATCAGTACGTGGCGTTGTTATACCTGAGAATGATCTAAAAGATCTGGTCACAGGTTTCCAGCCTATTTACTGATTTTATAAAAGAACAAGATCAAAGAAAAGAAGAAGATAAATAGATTTTTGATGCGAATGAACAATGCAAGACCAACAATGTTAGGATCCTTGATCAAACACGGAGCATACTTAAATATAATAAGAATAAAAGAACAAGAACACATATAACAAAAATATAGATAAAAATAAGATTATCTTACTTAAATTTGTAACGAAAATTAATACAGGAGATATTGGTTACAGAGGAGAACAGAGATGAGTTACAGGGGAGAGAAATTTTTCTGAGGAAAAAATTAGTCTGTCCTGTGAGGTTGTAGGAGTCTTCTTTTTATAGACGAGTTGCCATGGAAGAGGCCAAAACATCTTTTTGAAAAGTTTGGAGATGCCTTCAGAACCCATATGAACTGATATGGTATTGCCTGCCTTGATTCGGTAATGACAAAATGGAAAATGCCCACGTTTTTTGTGGGACTTTCATTTGTTTTCTTCTTGCTACCGACACTTGATTTGTATGTTTGTAGTAGGAGGTAATATTTGTAGAAAAAGCCTAAAACAAATGGGCTTTTTAGCAAAGAGACTCAAAACAGGTGAGTCAAAAAGATATGAGCTCTGAGAAAGTCCGAAATACTTTTTTTTTTTATGTCGCTTGATAGGTGACAAGATACCAAAGCAATCATCTTCATTATCATCTCCAAGGGAAATGGTAGGGGATATCGAGCCAAATGAGCTGGAGTGAGACAAGACTGTTTTTGGATCTTGGCTTTGTATAATGCCTTATACTATTTGTAGGTATTCCTCTTCAGTTCTAGTAGAGGCAAGGAAAGCTGCTATTTGAGCCTTTCGGGCTAGAAACTTTGATTCAGGATGATGATCAATGATGGGAGCCGTTTGATGTTTTTGTAACCATTCCGTAACAACTAATTTGGAACTTTTGGACTCGGTTGCAAATGAATTCCACCATTTAATTTTGAATTTTCAAACAAGTACTGGATGTCCGTTTTGTAGATTATAGTCATAGAACCAGGAACATACCTATGAAACAAAAAATTTTATACAGAAAATGAGAAGGGAAGGAAACTTCCTTTCAAAAGGGGTTGGTTGAAAATTATTTTTGAAATGGAGATAACCATTTTCAACCAGAGGATGGTCTTTGAGGTAGTCAACGTGACAACCATAGTAGTCCCACCATTGGAGGAACCAGAGGGGAAGGTTTGTAGTATTCATTGTATTATGGAAGTAGAAAAGCCAAGAATGGCTATAATTATGATTTTGTAGGAGGAAGGCATTGAACCATGCCTGTTGGTAATCCCAAAACGTATAGGTAGTACTGAAGTCCTGAGGATTTGTACGAAAGTGTATGGGGAAGGAGAGAGGTTGATGTAAGGGTTGCCCCCAATCTTTAAGGTGAATAACTTTGTGAATGATGCATGTAGAATATACGGGTTCAGTGTGATCAGAATATTGTTTGAAGTGTTTGAACTTGACAGAATTGGTAATCTCAATGATGGTGGCATAGTAGGTTTGTGGTTTGGCTAAATTCCAGGGTTTGTAGTACCAATTTGGAGGGAATATCTTTGAAGCAGCAATGAAAGAATTTTCATGATAAAATCCTTTTTTCATAGTTAAAATATTTTGGAAAGTAGTTTTGAAAATATATTTGGATTTGGTTTTTGGAAAACTGGTTTGTTGTAAAGAAATGAGGGGTTTTGAAGCAGAAAAACTTCCTTGGGGTTTTGAAAGGGATTTGAAAATACTACCTGTTGGAGATACGGAGTCGTTAGAGGCCTGTTAGGATATTTTTTGTAATGCCAGGAGTAATTCTGGTGATTTGGAGATGGTGTCAACCCAATGTTGAACTGTGTCGGGTTGGACCTGTGGTGGTCTTGTAGGTTCTTCTTCTTCAATAACTGCCTCATACCAGGATTTGACAGGTTTGGCAGAAAGGTTAGCGGAAGACATTAGTTTTGCAGAAGGCTTGGAGCTTTCTGGTTTTGTAGGCTGTGTTTGGGTGGCTTTCCCTTTGTCTTTAGCCCTTGCTTTAGGTGACATCAGGACCTGTTTTGGAGGAATTCTCGGGTTAGGAAATCAGGAATAGAATTTGAATCTCCTTTAATGTAGACAATATTGAAATAAAAAATGCTTAATATAGCTTGCCATTGGGGCAAAAATATGTTTTGAAGCAAGATTTTGGACATCTTTTTGTAAAACTTCTTTTGCAGATTTACAGTCAACACGTAAAAGAAATTTTTGATTTAATAAATCGCTTTGGAATTTTGTAATACAAAGAACAATTGAAAGGATCTCCTTTTTGATAGTAGAGTAATTGTTTTGACAATCATTCCAGTGGGCGAATGTATATTGAAGTATTTGTTCTTTGTTATCTTATATTTGTTTAAGAATCCCACCATATCCTATGTCAAAGGCATCGATCTCGACTATTTTAGGAGCTAAAAGATTAGCTAAATAAAGGAGAGGAATGGTTTGGACTTGTTTGTTAATTTGTTTGACTAGATCGGTATGGAGATCAGACCAAAGAATGGGGTTGGTTTTTAACCTATCATGTAAAGGCTTGGTTAGACGACTAATATTAGGATAGTAGTCTAGAACATAATTTAGAATGCCTAAAAATCTCTACAATTGGGTTTTATCAATGATTTTATCAATAAATTTACTTGTAAAGGTTAAAGATCTTTCTATTGGTGTCACAATACCTTGACAGATATAATGGCCTAGGAAACGGACACGGGTTTGGAAAAGAGAAATTTTTGTTTTAGAAACAACTAAACCATTTTGTTTTGTAACATGAAAGAATGTATGTAGATGTTTGAAATGTTGATCTATGGATTGTGAAAAAAATAAGTACATTGTCAATATGAACAATGCAAAATTTTGAATGTGCATTGAAGATGTCATTCATGATGCGTTGGAATTCATATGGGGCATTCTTTAAACCAAAAGGCATGACATTCCATTTGTATTAACCAAAAGAAACTGTAAAAGCATTTTTGTATCTATCTTTGGGATCAATCTGGATTTGCCAAAATCCGAATTTCATATCAAATTTAAAAAATATGAATGCATAGTGTAATTTTTTCAACAAATATTTTTTGTTGGGGATTGGATATCTGATCCATTTTAAAGCAGAATTTAGAGGTTTGTAATTGATCACAAGTCTTGGTGTGCCTCTTTCAATTTCAGAGTTTTTATTCACATAAAAGGCTGCACACGACCATGGTGATCGAGATTTTTGGATAAGACCTTTAGACTCGAGATCGCGGATTTCAAGTCTGCAATACTGTTCTAAATCAGCATTCATTTGTATAGGTCTTGCTTTTATAGGTATGAGTTTTTCTGAAAAAAAGTATCTTCATATGGAAGTTCAACAATGTATTGTTTTCTTTTACAGAAAGCATTAGGTAAATTTGAACAAATCTATTGTTCAATCTTAGTTTGTAAATCAATGATTTTCTTTTGTAAATCGAAGTCTTGTAATTGCCTGTTGATACGAGAAAAAGAAACATGGTTTTGTAAATCATGAAAATGGAATTGTTTTCCATGAATAAGTGCATTGATATGATATGTATGTATGGAACATGCTTTAATTAAATTTAAATTTCTAGTCTTAGATTTTTCTAAGAATGAGAAAACAAGTTTGATGTCATTGATTTTGGTAGTGATACAATCATGATGTGCTTGATATGGAGTGATCATGTCAATAAATGGAGTGCCAAGAATGATGGTATGGTTTATATCTTTTGTAACAACAAAGAATGTTTTAAGAGAAATTCCCGTGTTGAAAACAGAGGCTTGGGTTTTTCCTGCAATATGCAATTTTGAATTATTAGCAACGGAGAGTTTTTCAGAGGTATTTTGTAAAAATCATTTTGAAACTATGCCTTCTTTGATGCAGTTTAAATCTGCACCTGTGTCAAATAAGGCGATAGTGTCCAGTTTGAAATCTTCTGAAAAAATAAGAGTAATTTTAATCAAATATTTTTTTGAAGATATTTGTGTTAATACATTAAGGAAATCATTTGGGATATGCTCAATGTTTGTAAGTGTATGGGGCAATGCATGAGATTCAATGGTTTGATCTTCTGATTCAGATTCAGTGTCAGACTGGCTTTCAATTTTAGACAGGAGATACTGTAATATGGCAGAGTCTTTCTATTGGGGTTGTTTTAAGGTTTGTAATTCGGATTTAAGGGTTTTAATCTCAGAATGTAATTCTGGAATGGTGACTGTGGTTTTGAACTTCTTTTTGTTAAGAATCTTTATAAGGTCATATGTATTGGCGCTGGTAGAGGGTAAGAGAGAGTGGTTTGGAGGATTATATGGAGGATGCTCTAGTTGGTTAAAATCTTTCAACAATCTATCCAAGTAGGTTTTTTAAAGACGACGATCATCAAGTCTTTTAATAACCTCAAAAATGAATTCTTGGTCTTGGGTTAGGACGTTAATTTGTTTGGAATTCGTAGAGGCATCTGAAGTATCACTGGTGGTTACTATTTCATCTATTTGAAATTCTTCTTCAGAAGTGTTTGAAAGAGAGTGGTTAGTGTCTGTGGCTTCAATGTAAAGATTTTGTATTTGGTTATATATATATATATATATAAAAGAAGAACTAGCCATTAGTTCTACTGACAACAAAACCGGTCAGTCGGACTAAAATGAACACTTATTCCAAGTCTTCACTTTTTTCTTTTCTTGAACTTTCAGATTGAGTTCTTCATATAATTTGTGATGTTTATTAATATGTTATTCATATAAAACATGTTTAAAACTTATTTTTAAATATATATATTATTAGTCTATCTTATATTTTGTTGTTATCATCTAAATATATAAAAACTAGAATACATGACTTTAAAGCTGAACTAGTCAATCAAGCATGTGAGTGTACCCTAAATAATTCACAAAAGTGTACCCTAAATAATACACACAAAACACTTCTTTTTTCTAGCGAACAACATTTAGTTTGCTGAAGGTGACTAAAGAGAGCTGGAATCCTATTTCAAACATTCTCTTTGAGCCCATGAAAACTGTTTTATGCCATTGACATTAACATCTCTTCACCAATGTGAATAGGTCCCCCCACTGTGTTGCCAGCGTCCTCTCTTTTTCTCTCTTGTCTGTCACTGTTGCATCCTTGACACTTGATCCAGGTGGACTTTTGCCATTCCAATTCGAATTTCCCAGATGAGATCTTTGGGTATCTCTTTGGGTCCCGAGCTCATATGACTGTTCAAAAGTACCCCTGGCTCATATAGGAAACTGCTGTGAACGAGAGAGTTGCTCTTATTTTTACTGTTACTTGCTTGATGTCAAGTCAAAAAACCGAGCAAATTTCAGATGGAAAAAACAAAGAGCGCAAGCTTTGGCTACAAATTCACAATTGCAGATATCAGATAACAGAGTTCTAGCCCTATTCTCACCTCTCATATCAGTCACGTCATTCATCGGTTGATGCTTTAACACCTGCAATCATGGAAGCATTATGTACGTCATCATTTTTTTATTGAGTTCAAGAAACCTTAGAAACATCAAGAATACAAGTCTCAGCGCCAAGGTCAGAAACTTTCAATACCACAGCATAAAAATGATATTTGATGATCAATAATGTGATAGATACCATGATAATAGAACATAATGATGATGTTGTCTGATAATAAAATAATAATAATTAAGAAACCGTCCGCGTTATTAAAAAAATCATTTTTTTTTGTTAAAATTTAATATGTTTTGTATATTTTGGATCGTTTTGATGTGCTGATATCAAAAATATTTTTTTAAAAATGAAAAAACATCATTGGCATGTATTTCGGCATGAAAAATTATTTGAAAAGCAACCGCAACCACACTATCAAGCTACTTCTAAACCCTGAGGGGGTGTAGCTCAATTGATCAAGTCCTGAATTTGCTTTTCAGAGATCACCAGTTCGAGGATCACAAGTCTCAGGGTTACTAGAGGCTTATATGTCGTTAACTTCTGGGTCTCGGAGGATTAGTAAAGGTGCACATAAACTGATACAGAACTCACCGTCAATAAATAATAATAATAATAATAATAATAATAGTTATAAAAGTAATAGCGATGATGATGATAATAATAGTGTTGTTGGTAACGAAATGTCTTCCATAACTACAATAATAATTGAAATGATTAAATAATGTTATAAATAATTTAATTTGTGTAAAATATTTAAAAGATAAATTAATTAATTTCAAGAATTAATTATAAAATATTTACTATATTCATCAATTTCCTAAAGTAATTTAGAAGATAAAAATAAAATATTTTAAGCAAAACAAAAAACCCAGGTAATACTGTTAGTCATGTGTCCTTGCTTTCTTTTGCAGGATGAGCCACACTGGGAAGCTGCTCCTAATATGCAATTTAACACTGTGGCGATGAAACAGCTTGTACGATATATTTGGATGATAGGCCAAGGTCAAGTTCGTGTCATCTGTCACTGGGCCCCAATAGCAGGCTGACGTCACGTGATATAAGCCCACCGTCATACCCTTCAAGTCACGTGGCATTTCTAACCGCCAATAGAATTTTAATGACCGTTTAATCTGAAAAGACGAAAACGACCTCGACTGTTGACAGTGATTGAAGCACAGAAAAATACACTTTTTAGTTTTTCGGACTAAAGAAGTGACTCGTTTTTTTCGTATAAGGATTAGTGCATTTTGATTTGACGGTTGAGGGTAATTCGGTCATATTGCTTGTTGTGGTATGATTTGACTGGGCGTGTTTAAGCTTGAAATTTGGATCTTTGTGTTACAAGACTTGCGTAGATCTGAGCCGTTGAATGGACAGCTAAAACGGACATCTGTCGAACTCCAAGGTAGATCTAACGGCTGGGATGAATCAGAATGTGCACTTTTGACATTTCGTGGTGCCATGATTGATTGACTTTTAAAATTAATGTTCTGCTCCCTCACATTCTGACCATTTAATCACCGCCCATAAAATTGAAGAACTTGCAATTACGTCCTTTGTTTCTGTATTTTTAAATGGGTGAATACATTCCTTGTCCTTTGAGTTATTCAAATTGATCATATTTTCTCCTTTATTTCAATTTTAGTCCAACCTTAATTCAACAAAAAAATATTTTAAAAAATTATGTTATTAAAATACAGAATAAATTGACAAAAAAAAATGAGAAGCTATTAAAAAATATAAATACATTTTTAAAATTAAACAAATATTGAAGGAAAAAACTAGATAAATATTCAACAAAAATATAATATTGAAAGCTGAAATTAAGAGAAGAGGAAAACGCTAGGCAGAGACAAAATTAAATTAATTATTCATTACATAATATAAAGAGTTGTTTTTAATTTGTTTTTTATAATTCCTTCAAACTATTTAATTAGATATTATAGTATAAATATTAATTAAATGACGCCTTAATGACTCTTTTGCTCCTGCATTTCACATGGTGAATATAATAATTACTGTATTTTTATAAAAATAATTATATTTAAAAAGTGTAAATATATCATTAATTATCAATTTTATTGTACATTATATAATCATTTTTTTAAGAAAAAACAAAAATAAATCGTGATGAGAAATTCAATATACAATGAAATAAAATAAAGAAAAACAAATTCTTTTAAACTTCTTCTTCCTTCCATATTCTAATTTTCTCTTATATGTCATAATATTTTATTTTGAAGAAAATGTCCCTCGAATCAACAAAATAAAAATTCATTTTTAAAAAACCAAAACATAAATAATAAAAACAATTAAGAAACTTGAAAACCTAATAAAAAAACTAAATAAATTAAATCCCCACCAAAAGAAAAAGAAGAATTCAATGAATAAAATAAAATAAAAATAAAAAATAAAAGAAGACCATGCATGTAGGTATGACTTCACTACTAGAAAACCGGAGAAAAGCAACGGAATTACCGACGGAATCTTTCCGTTGGTAATTTATACCGACGGAAATAATTCCGTCTCCAAATCTGTCGGGATATACCGACGGAATAAATCCGTCGGCAATTATGTCGGTATATACCGACAGAATATTTCCGTCGGTATATACCGACAGTTTCGCCGATGGAGTATACAGTTCGTCTGGAATATACGCAACGGCATGGTGACGTCAGGCGATTTTACCGACGGAAATTACCGAGGGATTCAAACTGAGATAGCCGTACAGTGACGTGGCGCTTTCACCGATGGAATCACTGACGGCAATAATCCGTCGGTGATTCTGTCAGAAAAAACCATTATATGCACCCATCTGCCGACACTCTCTTCCTCTGTTTCTCTTTCTTCTTCTTTCCCATCCCACCTCTCCCCTCCCAAACTACAGCCAAACACCCATCCCAAACTCTCCACTATTCTCAACACGAGCACTCAAGTTTCTTATATCTTGTACGTGGTCACAATATCCGTTTCTTGTAGATTTTATCAT
>Ga0325404_1002695_pt1 | contig 18954 bp, 8 predicted proteins | sample PopdelMetagenome_18_FD_205664 | JGI IMG/M metagenome (GOLD analysis project Ga0325404, IMG submission 205664) | Populus deltoides microbial communities from Bellville, Georgia, United States - Xylem-Control-R1 | ecosystem: Host-associated > Plants > Phyllosphere > Stem > Wood/Secondary xylem... | reverse complement strand
TCAGAGTAGGTTGTGTTGGTAAGAGTAGTGGCGTTGGATAATTATAAGTGCTATTAATCAATATAAAAGCATTGTAACTATAAGTGCTATTAATCAATTAACCTTGAACATAAAAACAAGGTATAATGCTAGGACTTCACTTCCCCATGAAATAATCAGTAAAACATTTATTTTGAGAATTTTGAGATTATAGCCTCTATGAACATGTTTAAGTTTGGATATTTATTTTCTTTATCTAGTTTTGTTAGAGGTGTATTTTTCTAATATAACATGTATGTGAATCAATTGCACTCAAATAGATGGATAACCGTAACATCTTTTGATAAGTATTTAAGACTTAAGAGCAAAGTTCCCATTGTTAACTCATTTAAATATTTTCATAGTTTGTCTAGTTCTCGTGAGGCTAAGAAAGTTATGACATCATTTTATATTTTTTCTAAGAGAAGGACATAAAATCCTTTGAAAGATATTTTTCAAGGTAAATCATTATCACTAGCGAATTAAAAAAGTGATTAGGTTATAATGTGTTATAGTGATTCTATAACTTCTGCTAAAAAAATTTAAGAATGTTCTCTAATTTGAAGAGTGTATGTTGTAGATCATGTTGCTCCTTTTTTAAGCCCAAATAAAGAGAATATGTTCAAAAATCTTGTTGATAACTATCAATACTTCCTCATTTAGTTGGCCAAAAGTTATTCTTTGGATGACATTATTTTATGGTACAAAAGGTATTTGTTATCTTCTTTGTTTTTTAGCAGCATAATTATTATACTGATGTTTACATATGTTGTTTACAAGCGGACTCCACTCTTTAAGACAATTAAAGAAGAAGAATGAAAAATGAGCTTCAAATTCCTTATCATTGTCGTCGTCATTGTCATTATCGTCCTCTAAAAAAATACAAGATAAGAAAGAGGAAGAATCTTAAGAGGAGGGATCTTAAAAGAAGAAAAAGACTATAGTAGAAAAACCTGAAATGGACACCAATTTTCGATCTCGAAACAATTAGAAGAAGGTATATTCAATGTGAAAGAAATAAGAAGAGGTGTGGCTCATAGCTTATTGTTACCAGTTCTTCTATGACAATGACACTAATGCCAAACACAATACTAATCCCTACATATATTGTTACCTAAACCCTATTACACCAAGTCCTATATATACTATAAAAAATCCTATTAACATTTCTAATGATGTAAATTTAAATGGTAGTACTGTGTTTAGCAGTTTCTCTCATCCTTCCACTGGGTTTCATCGTTTGTCCACCTCAAATCTTATAAACTATATAACTGGTAGTGATTATGTTCTTTATTTTGATAAACTTTTCTTGGTAAGATTTTAGGCTCTTGGAGAGCTAATCTTCACAAATAAATAGAGGGATTTTATGACTTTTATATTTGGAGATAATCCTTCATCTACATATAGCAATGACCAATATATAAATATTTTATCCAGAATATCTTAGTTTCTACGGGATATAGAATGGTTTGGAGGAGGTAGTACGTTTTATCAGTTAACTAGGAACTTGTCCAAAGCTTTCCATCTGAGTATGAAGTTACTTCACCTTCTTATTATTATCATAAGTAATATAATTATTATTTTTTAGGATTTTCAAAAGCAAGTCTTAACTCTCCAGAGATGGGAAGGAGAACATGATAGAAAATAAATTCTTTGACACTATCTCATCAAGAAATTACAACCTGCAAAGAGAAATAAGCTCAGACAAAGGACAATCTTCGTGAACTTCATTCAAGTTATCTCTCATTACGCGTAGAAATAGATACTTTCCATTTAGATCTTACATCCCTTTATGTTGCCATGGTGGAGTCCAAATGAGAAGTGACTAGTTGTAAAAAAAATAAATTGAAAAGCTTGAAAAGATATCTTTTGATGCCCAAAGTGCACTAGCTAGTGTGAAAAATAAACTATTTTACATACAAGGTGAGGTTACTCGTTTATAAGGAGAATGTTCATGTTTGTAAGCATTGGGAGAAAATTTTTTTGAATTTGAAAATGCTTACAACAACAGTCCTACACTACAAATAGTAGTGGGGGATAAATTGGTTGAATTAATAGGAGATACAAAAGTTATCGAAACATTAATGTAGACTTCTTCCATTTTTTTAATAAGATTCATTCTAGGAGAGCTAGGGTGGCCTTTAAAGATCAATATTTGTCTAATGAGTTAGACCAAGAATAAGAGATCATAATTAGTACTCGTATTTTGTTTGATGTGCTTGGAATTGTATTTTTATTATGTAATGTTATTGTATTTACTATGTAGTATTGTGGCGTGTATGGTTTAACAATGAATTCAAGAAAATGGAATTTATATGGATATATATTTTGGAGTATAACTCTGTGTAATTTGGAGATTTATAGTTTCAAGAGAAATTTACTAGAGAAAAATAATCCAACTTATAGAAAAAAATTTAAGTTGGGCCAGGATAGGTAATAACTTGGTCGGGATCGAATTACAAGTGTAGTTTGGCATGCTTAAACTATTTATGTTGTTTGTTTTGTTCGAACTAGGCCAAGCTTGGTTTGACCGATCTACTTTTTAGCTTGGTTTGATTAGCCCATTTAACTTAGAATTTCAGGCAAAAATAATATGGAGATATGGAAAAGGATAATCAATACTAACTTGGAGAAAGTGATAAGATAAATAAACAAAGGAGAAAATAACATGGAGATATAGGGATTAACATCGAGAATTAACCAAACATTAATTTGGAGAAATAAAACTTCATTAATAAAATTCTATTCTATTTCCAAAATCATAGGTAATAGAAGATATACATAGGAGTTATATTTGAGATATAAAAGAGATGTAAAGTTGTTGGAGATACATAGAAGATACACACAAAACTAACTAGAGATGTAGAAGATTTGAATATTTGGCTTGATTGTACTGATGTTAGGAGGATTCAACAAAAATATATTTTTAAATGGTCTGGGTGCTATACATAGGGAAGTGTTCTTCCCTCTTAATTAGCTCTTTATCATTGTTGTTAATGGAGAACAGTAATACTCTATGACTAAAACATTCTATCTCTTCAGGAATTACAACTTTTGTGTCATAGGTTAGCTAGAATTGTGTTTTGTACGTGAAAGTTTTCTGTATAATCCTATAAGCCCATAAAATCTCATCTAGTAGTTTAGCCCATTCACCCTTAGCTTTTTTTTTTTAACTCATTAATCAATATCTTGTTAGTGAGCTTAACTTGTTCATTTGTCTATGGGTGTGAGACCGGAAAAATTAATGCTTAATTTTAAGCTTTTAGCAATGATCTCTTATCTTTCTATTATTGAATTGAGTGTCATTACCTCAATATTCAGGGCAACCTAAACCAATAGCCAATGTTTTTCCATAAGAACAAAATGACCTTTTGGGTGGTTATCTCTGCAAGAACTTTTACTTCAACCGATTTTGTGAAGTATTTAACTGCTACCAAAATGAATTGTTTTTCTTCTAGGTGTTTTTGGGAATGGTTCAAATATATCCATTCTTCATTGGGAGAATAGGCATACAGAAGTAACGATGATTAGCTCTACAAAAGGTTGGCGAGCCATTAGAATGAACCTTTGGTATTTATCACACTTCTTTACCATGTTTATAACATCTTTAAAATAGTAGGCTAATAAAAGCCTACACATTGTTTTTACAACCAAGACTCTCGCCTTTTTTTAGATTCTATATATATCTTTGTGGATCTTTTTGAGCACATACTCGGTCTCTTTTGGCGATATACACTTCAATAACAGAATAATGGTTGATCTTCTATATAGTTCACCACCTTGAATATAGTACCCTAATGGTCTTTTAATTAGCCTGATCTCTTCAACCCTATTTGGTGGTAACTCCTTAATGAGCAAGTATTGTTTGACTAGGGTTTTCTAGTCTTCATCTAAAAGGGTTGTCTGTATACTCATCATCACCTTACTATTTTCTTTTTTTATGCTCAATTATCCTAACATTTAAACCTATATATAAGGTGGTAAATTTTTTATATTATGGCTAGCCAACTTTAAGAGGAGATAAGTTTTGTTGTTATCTTCACGAACACATTTGGAAATAGAATTTTGTTTCCCTCCTTCCTTTTTCAAATTAACATATGAAATCACCTTATGTTGGTATTTATCATGAAAGGCTAATTTACCCTAAATAACTCATGGCATTATCTAACCACCAACTGAAAGTCACTAAACACATAAAGTGGATAAACCCTCATGTTATCTACTAGACTAAGGCCAACTAAAAGAACCTTATACTCAGCTATATTATTAGAGGATGTAAAATCCAAATGGATTACATACTCAAAAACTTACCACCCAAAGATAATTAGCACAAGTCCAACTCCACTCCTATTAAAGTTTGATGCTTCATCAGCATGTACCATTCATGGGTCAGTGGTGGACTGGGATTTTACTGTTAGTTATTTAACCTCTTGTAAAGATGATTTGATAAGGGAGCATTCTACAATAAAATTTTCCAGAACTTATTCTTTTATATTTAGCTTAGGTCGATACTAGAGTCTAAACTTTCACAACTCAATGACCCACTTGACTAGATGTTTTGACAAGTAAGGTTTGTGGAGAATTTGTCTTAAAAGCTGGTTATTCAACACAATGATTTGGTGTGCCTGAAAGTATGGTTTTAGTTTTACTTACATCATTGACCATGGCAAGAGTCACCTTTTCAATATTTATATATCTTATCTCTGTATCATAAAGCACCCTGCTAGCATAATATATAGGCTTCTAAACTTTTTTTTCATCTCATACTAGTACTTCAATGGTTGTCAAATTTACAACACCCAAATAAGAAAAGGATTCTCTCATTCTCTAGGTTGAGAAAGGATTATTAGAGCAAACAAATGGAGTTAGAGGTCTTATTAAAATTCTAGATTCCATTTAAAATTAATAATATTCTTCAAAGTTTTGAAAAATGGCAAACAATGTTTTCAAATATGGGAAATAAACATATTGAGGGATGCAATCCTTCTAATTAGCTTATGTTTTCTCAAGACTAGGCTCAATCCCCTTGTTGTTAACCAAGAAACCCAAAAAATTTCCATTATTCATAGAAAAAACATATTTGGTAGGATTTAACCTTATCAAATGTTGGTGTAGAACAAAGAAGACTTTTTTTAAGTCTTGAAGATATTACTCAAAAGTCATACTTTTAACTAACATGTCATCAATATAGGCTTCCATGTTTCGACCTATTTGATTTTAAAAAACTTTATTCACCATCCGTTAATAGGTTGCTTTTGGATTTTTCAAACCAAAAGCCATGGTTTGATAGCATAATATTATTTAATCAATGATAAAAGCGGTATTCTCTTTATCAAGGTGTATAAGGATATGATAATATCCTGAATTAGTGTCCATAGAACTCAGATACTCAAAACCAGCTATGAAGTTTACTAATTAGTCTATCTTTAGTAATGAAAATTGTCTTTGGGACATATCTTATTGAGGTTGGTTTAGATGACACATATTCTTCATTTTCTATTTGGCTTTTAAGCATAACCACATTGTCTTTCTCCTTTAAATTTTTTTTAAACAAAAGTGAAGAAGGGTATAATATCCAATTAATAAGAAACCACCTCCAGGTTGATGTCAGGTATATTTGATGTCTTAAAATAATTTTTTTATTTTTGGATATTGAGGAGCTCTACGAAAGCTTTCTCTTACTCAAGATCCAAGGTAGAACTATTATTGAAGAAGGTATTTTCTTTTAAATAGAGATTGACTTTCTTCAATCCTTTTATAATTTATGTTCTTATCTTAGGTTTTTCTTCCATTATTATTGTACGGTCAACACATGAAGTTTTCTTCCATTTCAGATACGATATGCACCTTTTATAATATATTGTATGTCTTTTTTGTTAGTTAGGAACTTCATACTCAGGTACTTGCTATTGATCACCACATTGTTCTCATAAAGAAGAGGCCTACCAATGATGACATAATAAGAAAGATTGATATTAATTATCATGAATTTTTATTGCACCATGCAACACCTTAGGTAGGTTTCAGTGGTTACTAAAAGGTTTAAAGCACCCATCACTGACACTCATTTCCCTTCAATTGGTTATGTCCATTCCTATATGTATTATTTTATCTTCTGATTGAATGTTTATATCACTTTCATCTTCAACCAATATCCCATGTATATTTTAATTGGATAAAATTATGGAGAACACCAGGGCATCTTTATAAGGAAAAGTCACACCTTCTCTATCTTTATTAATGAATATAATGGGCTCATGCTATGGGTTTTGGTCTCTTAAATTTTATTTTATTTTCATATGACTTCCTACTTCCACTACAATCTCTACCAGCTAAATTCCCCTTTAAAATCATATTGATTTTAGAGAAAATCTTGTGGGGAGCCTCATGTTCTCCTTTTTGCTTTTCTAGTTGTTTTTTCATGAACTATTAGAGATAGCCTTTAGCTATAAGTCTTTTTATTTTTTAAAAAATTAAAGCACTCTTTAGTGTCATGTCCATTATCTCTATAGAATAAGCAATACTTTTTTTGGTTTTGTTTTCCAATATCTCTTTTTATTGGTGGTGGATATTAAATATAACCTTTTCTTTCCATTACATCAACACTTAAGCTCTAATTTTATGGTGTCATCATCAAGTTTGAGCATGCGAGTTTGTTTTATGCAGTGCTTTAGAATTACCCTTAAATGTAAGAGTATCTCAAAAGGGATATCTACTATCATGTTTGGGAGACATTTTCTTTAATTTTTAATGTCAATGATGCTTTTATCATGATACACTTGCTTTTTCTACATAGATATAATTTTCTATAGCATGATTTACATTAAGAAAACTTCTATCATGAAGGGCATAAAGACGCTTCTATAGGGAATAATTGTGTAGACCACTAGTTCCACCAGGTTTTCACATTCAACATCTTCTTATTAAATCTTTTCAAGTAAGCTCTTATTCTTTCTCTATTAAATTGAGTGATGGAGAAGAGTTCGGGAAGAGTTAGGTCAAACTCTTTTTTGCAAGAATGTTCATACTGAATTGAACAATTAACTTACTACACAAGTATGAAAAACTAGATATGGAACCAGACTTTAAACTGTTATACCAGGCTCACGTAGATCCCTAAAAAGTTATGGAAAGTATTTTACACATGGCATTGGTATCTTATATCACCAATTCCAGATTGTTTCTTACATTTTAAACATGTTTCTTAAGGTTAAATAAGTCATTGTAGTGATCCTAATTCATTTTGGCCATTATGAAATCTCAAGGAAGACGAGTGTTTACTATATAGTGGTAAATCTTCTATGTCACTTGAGTCATTTTCCTTTTCTTTGATATGCAGCCTTTTAGGTTTTGAGATGCTAGAAATAGATTTTATAGGTGAATGAGGTCAATAGAGAATGTTATGGCCTTGGGCCTTACCTTTTGATCTATGTAGATCATATCTCAAGGATCTTGTATAAGAAGGTTCATTGTGATAACATGATCTACTCCTTATAAAAGTAATAATATGATGTTTATTGTCTTTTACCTTATTTTAGGTGGTCTCTTCTAAGAACTGAAGTTGTCATTGCACATAAGGTATTACTAATGGAGCTAGAGGAGATGCAAGTTGTTGTATAACAACCTATTTACTTTGAGGATAAGTAATAAGAGCCTTTAATTGTTGTTGTGTAGCTAATACAACCATAGTGAGAGATCTCATATGTTACGCTAGCTATTAAAGGTTTATTGAGCTGACGAAGATGGTAGGAGGTCAGAAACTCGTCCTCCTAGCATTTGAGTGTTTTTCACCATGAAAGCTATATGTTAAGAATGACAAGAAGTAATAAAGAGGGAATAAGTAAGGCTTTAGTTTGAGTTTCCACAGACTATGTCACTAATAAGGCTCGAAAAGAAATAATAAATAGTAAACCTAACCCCTGTCTCACATAAAAGAATTAAAACCCGCCCTTAGGGTATATGCTCCCTACATGTGTTTTGCATCAAGGTAAACCCTTCATGAAGCATCTTAAGTTCAAGACTTATAAGTGATATAATGATTGTCACTCAGGAAATTTTACTTGTAGAGTATGAGCAAGAATCAAATTTTTTGTTCATCACGTAAGAGTTATAATTGTGTGTCACCCTTTAAAGGACAAACTCATCATATTGAATACATGCTCATACATTTAACATGTATGTTTACAGGTTGAAACATAGGCCCTCCTACCGAAGGTCTACTATACCTGGCTGAGAGAAAGAATGGAAAACAAAGAAAGGGCTCAAATAGAGGCTCGTTATCAAAAAGAAATTGAGAGCATCAAAGGTGAAGTGGCTAGACTCACAAATCTACTCGAACAAGCGTTGAGTTATAAGAGTAGAAAGGTTGCACAGCCTCTCATTGAAGCACTATTAGCTCGCGTCTCTTATACATCTCAAAACTTGAGGGCAGATTCAGCAACTAAATAGCATTTTGTCCCCTTTCCCCCTGTCAAACTAGCTCAAGCTTTGATAATTATGGATTTGACAATTGAAGAACCCTTTAATGATATATCTACTAGTCTTATAAACTATGACAAGTTGTTTAATATAGAAGAGAGATTAAAAGCAACTAAGGGGAATGATTTGTTTAACCCTATATGAGCAGTTGAGATATGTTTGGTGTCATATATTGTGGTGTCAAGAGAATTTAGAGTGTCGGACTTCATTAAGTACACCGAATTAGAATGCTCGAACACTCATATCCGGTCATACTATAACTAAATGGCTGAAGTGATCTATAATGATAAAATGCTGATCTATTTCTTTCAAGATAGTCTTATAAGATCTATCTTGAGTTGGTAGATGAGACTGGATAGTGTTAAAATCAATAAGTGAAAGGATCTGACAGACGCATTCTTGAAGTAGTATAAATTCAATCTAGAAATTGCTCATGGTAGAACCAGCCCGATGGTCATTAAGAGGGGAAACCAAGAGTTTATGAGGGCATATATGCAAATATGGCAAGATAAGGCAACATATGTTCAACCTCCGCTAATAGAAATATAAATGGTGATTTTTTTTGCTAACACCTTCAAATCATCATATTATAAACATTTAATGGGAAGCTCAACTCAGCAATTTTATTATAATGTGAGGATCGATGAAAGAATTGAACAAGCTATTAAAATAGGAAAAAATAGAGGTCCCACCATGGGTTCCAGAACAATGATGAGAGATGAATCAAAACATGGCTCTTAGGTGGGAAATCTTAGATATGTAGTCCATTCAAGTCTCTCAGTAGCATCAACTACTTAGTGCCTTTATCAAAGATTGACATATCTTTACTTCTCGAGTTTGTCTACCAATATTTGTTAGACTCCGAACTTGTTACCCCAACTCCATCAAATCCCATACAACCACTTTTCTTAAGTGATATAATCCAGATAAAAGATGTGAATATCATGATGGGGTCCTAAACCATTCAATTGAAAATTTCAAAAATTTCAAGTATCATGTTCGGAAGTTGGTGAGCAAAAAACATTTTGAGTTTGTGAAGAATGGTGGTACCTTCCATATAGTCACCCCCATTTTCAACAATGACCAATAGCTTACAAAATGCTAACAAGGCATAGATAATATGCAGTTACCTAGAGAATGAGCATTGTATTTTTCTTTAATACGTTTTTCATGTATTGTGACTACATCATGTATTTTCAATGAATTATGCTTTATTACTTGTCTTATGATTGTCTTGAAATAAAGAGATGCTTCTTTCAAAGGGTATTTTGATCAAACCCCAACGTGCGAAGTTAAGGCTAATTAATCTAAAAAAAAAAGATTATTATTAAAAGAGTTTTGATTGTAGAAATTATTTAACGTTTGTTGTTAAAATGGCATGGGGTGACCAAACAAATTTCAAACTCATATACAAAATTAAACCACGCATCATGGAGCTAAGTTTTAACAATATGCATATTGATATGTAATGGATTCAATAGTTATAGACTCTGAATCATAGTTCTTTGCAAGTTCGAATCATCATGCTAGACAACGTCAAAATTTATCAATTCTTAGTGACCTTCTTTGAAATGAGAAAATTTCATTTTTGTTTATTCCTTTCACAATTCTTAAAATATATATCCATTACAGTCCCAATTTAAGCCTAATGAAATATTTGTTTTTTAAAAACAAAACATGACATGGATCACACCTCATACCAGGGGCAAATTAAAGATTTTTTGTTGAAAGGATGAAGACAATGATAAAATCAATGGTGAAAAAAATGTTGAAAACAAAAGATTAAAAAAGAGTCAAAAGTAGAAAAAGCCCTAGATAGAAAAGGCGAGAGAGATTGATTTTAATTAAGAAAAGGTATAAAAATGCCAAAAGTTAATGACTAGAGGGCATAAGTGAAAGAAAAAAAAAAGAAAAAGAGAAAGAGAAAGAGAAAGAAAAAACAAAGCTGAGGAGAAAACACACCTAAACAATCGAAAGACAAGAGAGTGAAATACTATATCTTTTGGTATCTATGATAGAGCCTCCTGTTAAGGAAAATGTGATTGAGATTATTATATCTTCAAATGATTAGATAAAAGATAAGTTATCCATCAAATGAGGAGTTGAGGTTGCTTTAATGGCCGCTGTTAAGATAACAATAAGATGAAAGAGTATTTATGAGATAAATGATGAGCAATGAGCTTTAGTCTTCTTTTTAAGTTTGAAATTGAAAATGAAAGAATGACATGGTTATGGAACTTCCTGAACCATTGATTGGTTGAGGTGAATATTATGATTGAAATGAATGGCATGATTATATGTTATGTCTTTTACAAAGACAACAAAAGAAAAGGAGGGGAGTGAATAATTGATAGCGGTCCTAGGTTATTGAAACCCTCAAATGCTTTTTGAGCCTATGAATTTACCTTCCTTTTATAACCATGAGCCATAACCTGTATTATGTGTTTTTAAAAGCTTTTTTTAATCAAACAAATGATTTGAACCGATAAATAGCGCTCTCAAAACATGAAGAGCTTTATATGAAGGTCACGACTTCACGAACTAATCTATTGGTTATTATGTATGCTGATACAATGGTTGCTAAAAAAAGACAATTTTTCTTAATAGAACCTTGAGTCTTGACTCGAACCTCTTGTTATTGAAATTCATAGAAGGTCACCTCATCATGTACCATTTAATGTTATACCCAAAATAAAAAATTTAAATTAACACAAAAACCATAAAATAGCCAAACAAATTGTTTTAACATTATATTAAGTTAATTTTTGTTTTCAAAATGCAAAATAATCAAAGCGTTACATGTAATGAATGACTTGTGTTGAGTCTTTAACCTAGTTAATTTTTAAAATACTTTCAAAATAAACATCACTTTGGTGTTTTTCGACAATAAGATAGGAATGAGCATGATCTTTAAAAGTCCATGGTTAGCTCTTGAGGAAAAAGTGATTATTTGAAAGCAAATGGTCTCATTGATAGGTTGCACATGATCCTTTATAAAGATAGTACAGGGAGCCTGGTCAAATCAGTTGATAATTCTCAGATCAGAAAAGAAGAGTATGGTTCAACTAAAGACAACTTCGTGATTGATTAACAATTTAAGATGAGGTCGATATTAGAAAATCTTTTGATAATTATTGGCAAGATGCACACAATTAATCAAAGGGTAGTTTTTGAAATAATCCAAGAAGTTGAATGATTTGTTAAACTCTTTCATAATAAAGCAAGCAATGTCATACTTTAGGGCATAGTCAAGCTTAATAAACAATAAGAGCAGTAATTATCGCACAACCCAGGATGGGCACTGCATTTACATTTGAGTGAAGGATTGACATACATTAAACTTGAATGAGCTGAAGAATTAGAAAACTAAGATAGCAAGTAAAGACACCCTATGAAGAGAAGCATTGAAGAAGGGGGACTATATTTCAAACTAGGTAAGGATGCATGCTTATTAACTAACTTTAAAGAATTGCGTAAATATTTTTAAATTTTTTAGGAAAATCCTTAATGCCATTAAGTAAGATTTTGATGAATCTAAGTTAACAAAGAAAGAATCTTTAAGCTATGATAGCAAGGAATCTTAATTAAACCTTGCAATTAAAAAGTACTAAATTCAAACCCCGTGATTGGAAAGTATTGGTTATTAAACCCTACAATTAGGAAGCACCAAGTTCAAACCTCGCGATCGAGAAGTATTAGTTGTTAAACCCTGCAATCATAAAGTATCAAGTTCAAACCCCATGATCAAGAAGTATTAGTTGTTAAACCTTGTAATCATGAAGGAAAGTGAGGAGAACCCTATTATTATGAAATTTTCAAGGAAAAAAAAAAGATCAACCGTATCATCAAGAAGAGTTTTCAGATCAAACCTACAATCAGAAAGCACCAAGTTTTTAAACCCCGCGATCGGAAAGTATTAGGTCAACCCTGCAATAAGAAAGCATCAAGTTCTCAATCCCCGTGATCGAGAAGTATCAGTTAAAACCTGTAATCAGGAAGCACCAAGTTACAAACCTCGTGATCGGGAAGTATCGGTTTAACCTTGCATCAAGAAAGATAGGTCAATCCTGCAATTAGGAAGCACTAAGAAATCCAACCTTGTCTTTAGGAAATGCGGTTAACCATGTCATCAGGAAATCCAATTAACCCTATCATCAGGAAAGACAGATGTCAACCTTGCAATCAAGAAACATTAAGAAAGTTTAAGAAGAGTTTGATCAAACCCCATCATCATAAAAGGAGAAAAAAGAAGAACCCTACCATCAGGAATCTTGATTTTTAATTATAAAGTAAAAATGTTTTGGATTCAATCAAAATAGTTAAAGATACCTTTGGAAAGTTGTAGTTGAAATTGATCGTTGAGATTCTGGACTTTAGGTCAACTAAGCTGAAAAAGAAGCCAATTGTGTCGGAGAATAGTTACAAGCATACAGTTCTCCTAGTAGCTGCAAGATTTTGGTTCTCGTTAAAGGGAATTGCCAGATTGGAATTTTAGGGTAACCAAGCTGTAGATAAAGATTTTGGTTTTGGTTAAAGGGAATCACTAGATTGGGGTTTCAGGTTAATTAAGCTGAAAATAAAGATTTTGGTTCTGGTTAAAAAGGAATTGTTAGATTAGGATTTCAGGTTAACAAAGCTGCAGATAGAGATTTTGATTTTGGTTAAAAGGAATCACAAGATTAAGATTTCAGGTTAATCAAGCTAAAGACAAAGACCAATGTTATGGTTAAAGGGAATCACGAGATTGAGATTTCAGGTTAACCGAGCTATAAATAGGTGGGTCATAGTTCTAGATTGAAGGGGATTGTCGCGAAGACAGAATTTTAGGTCAACCAAACTAAAAGCCTTGAGAAGATTAGTTTTGAAGAGCAATTCATTTATCTTTACAAACTTACTACGCAAAATACTTGACAAGTTTTTGCTGTATAAATATTGTAAAGAGAAGGCATCTGTTGTTACTCATTTTTGAAAAGAAAATACAAAAAATTGAAAAAATGTTGGAAGAAAATAAAAAATATACTAGTGAGAAAAATATACTAGAACGCTCTAGAAATTGTCGAAGACTAGTTGAGGAATATCAAAATATATAAGATTGGAAAATTTGATGGTGTATTTTTTACTGATGAAGGTCCTATTGCTAAAGAAAAATTTAATTTGAGGAAGGAAATTCAAAATTGAATGTTCAAGGACTCAATTAAAATTTTTCAATGTCTAATTGAATTTATCAAGGGCTTAATTGCAAGAAAAAATTGATTTTTTAAAGTCAATTTAGGCTTTAATTGAAAGAAATTAAAGTCTGTGGGTCGAATTGCAATTTTTAAGAGTTAATTTGGTCAAATCAGGGGTTTAATTGCATAAATATTGAAGTTTGATAACCAATTAGGGACTTGATTGAAGAAATTCAAAATCAATGACCAAACTAACAGTCAACTTGGGGGTTGGCAATTGAGTTTGGCAAGGGTGAAATTACTTGAAATTAAAAGTTAGGAGATAATTACGGGTACAATTAAAAGCAATTGGAAAAATAGAGACTTAATTGATTTTTTTTTCAAATTCTAAATTAAAAACCCTAAACGATGTGTCATTCAGACTTAATAAAGAGAAGGTGAATGACACGTCGTTCATCAAACTGCACCTCTGTTTTGACAGTTTTAGCTGATCGAGTTGGCAACTTCAAATGCATGAATGTAGAGTTACGTACCTTAAATTGAGTAAGGTTTGATCCAAATGAAAGGTATGCACCCCCTTTATCAACTTCAGGTGGTCTTAGGTGATGATGACGTCAGGATTGTTCCAATGAGGCCTTAAAAATGGGCAACTCAGTCAGCCCCAACATTGCAACTATCATGCAAAAACCGATTTGGTTTTCATGTATTCACACATAAAGGCTCCTCCATGGGTTCTTATCAAGGGTTTATAACACTACCCTCAAGACCAAGATGTCAGAAATGGATTCAAGACTTCCCAAAATCCTAGCAAAACCCTTTATATACCCTTCTCAAGATAGAAAGGGACAAAAAAGAAAAAAAAAAGAAGAAAAAGATAAGATAAGATAAGGAAAATAAGAGAAATATTAATAACATAAGTGTAAAGGTCTGAAAGGCCAAACAAATTTTTTTAAAAGTTTTGTAAGTTTGTGAGAAGCAAAATTTTCCAAATAAAAGCCGAAAGAGAGTAGTTGTTTTAGGTATACGTTGCAAACCCAAAAGTAAGGATGCGACTTCATAAATTTTTAAAATTATTCTAAAAAAATATGTGTGATATTATTTAGGGGCAAAATGATATTTTTCTATTAATAGAGATTTTTTTTCTATAAATAGAATGTTATGTCGTATTTTTCTTTATGTATTATACACTCCTTACACATCAAATACACTTATATGGATAAGCAGATTTGAGAAAAGAAAGAGTTAGCGCTCAAGGCATAACAATCATTTTCTTTTAAAAAGTGGTTTAAGATATTTTTGATTTGGTGATTCATGTGGATTACTATTAAAGACTAAATAATTAGATGATTTATGGTTTGCAATAACTCAATCTTGAAGAGTTGAGCTAACCCAAGAAAGAAGAATTGTTTTTCAGGTATTCTTTGCACAAACTTTAAATGCTCATATATGGTTTCATAGATTATTGTTTCTGCTATGTTTATATGTTTCAGGAAACCCAAAAGGGTCTTTATTGTCTGATTCACCATTATAACATAACAACATACCTCTAGTATCTTTATATAGTCCTTTATATTTCCATCGATTCTAATAAGGTCAGCACCACCAACTAAAAATAGATATGTTAGTGTATCAATGCCTCATACACAACTATACATGTATCCTTTTTTTATGGATATGATGGTATTATATGATGGTCACATACGAGTTATGGTGAATTCCAGCAACTAACCATAATTGCTCTGAAAAGAGCATCTTATTATTAGCCTATAAATCTCTCTAACACTGATATGAGGGCTCTTCAAATAGAGATGTAGAACACAACAAACATGACCTACTACAACAAAATCATGGTGTTCAATCAAATCATGCAAGCTATGTTTGATAAGTTAAATCAAATACAAAATGAGTTGCTTTAGAATAGGCTTTGTAATGCATAGACTTATACACTTAAAGGCATATCCTAAGCAGTTCTAAAACCACAAGCACTACAGTAGTGGTGTTTGGAAAAACCATGACTTATACAAAAGTACTTCTTAGTATATCAATCACAACTCAATATGGGTATGATAGCCCTTGACACGCTAATCGATCGCCATGCAAAACAACATTTGGGTAGCGTCAGGTTACAATCTCAAGACTTAAGAGATAGATATAACTAGTATAAAACACATTTGGTTATAAAAGACAAAAATAAAAAATGAGTCTTATCTCTATCTTATAGACATTTTTTAGTTAATTTTTTTTATCATTCTAAAAAGAAAAGATATAAGGGATAGATACAAGGATAGAACCATGTTGATTTTTGTTTTCATAAATATCCCTTTAAATATTTCATAATTTCAATCTCTATCCTTGTGTTTAGATTTGGACCGTTGATTTTAGTTAACTAAATTCTTGCCATCAGATTTGAAAATTAAAAAATATAAAAAAATTATAAAACAATATAAGAAAATACACAAGAGAGAGAAGGAGAACATAGAGAAAATATCAATATAATATTATAAGTTTGGTTTTTTTTATTTCATCAAATTAATATAAGAAAATTAAATTACTAAAAGTAAATAATCAATTATTTTATATAATTTAATAATTAAAAATAAATGAATTAGAGAGTATTTGTTTATGAACTGAATAAAATTAATTAATCAAAGAGTGTTGTTTTTTATTAAAACATATAAGAAGAATTGTTTTACTAAATGAGTGAGTTTTTTAACATTATGAAAGAAAATGAATATCATTATTGAAATGTTAATATAATAATTAAAACATACATTATATGGAGAAATAAAAATTAATTATATTCTCAAACAAAGTAGATTTAATAATGATGAGGTAGGGATTGAATGATAACAAAAAAATGTATATTTGTGATGGAATTATCATTTTGCATTTTCAACCATGTCAGATTTTAACTTTGTGTTGGTGTAAATATCTTCTTAGAAATGAATTATCTTTTTTTTTTTCTGATTATTACAAATCCCTTTTATAACATGATTTTAATAAGTGAAGAAATTACTATTTTGTCCCCATTTAAGAGTGTAATAGCCTTTTCTTTTGGGTGCTTTTTAAAAGTGCGTCTGCCTTGAAAAAACATCAAATTGATGCGTTTTTAGTGTTTTTCGATAATTTTGATATATAGATGTCAAAAATAAAAAAATCTAAACAAAAATTATTTTCATGCATTTTCAAGCGAAAAACAATTTTGAAAGGCACATTGCACTATAATACCAAACGCACACTTTAAATTAGTTAAAACAATGATGCTCATTATAAACTAAAATAAAAATAATGATTTATATTTAATGTTTCAAACATTAAAGTTTAATGATAATACATAATAAAACAAACTTTTATACATTTTTATTACTTGTGACTCATCAACCTCCATCTCATGTTTTATTTTATCTTTCCTAACCTTTTAATATCAAATGTTCCTTTAGTGTTTTATCTTTATAATAGCCAAGAAAAATATCATTTGGTCGTGAGAGGGGGTAAGATGTAAAGATCTCAAGTTAAATACCCATTTGGGTGAAGAGGCTTTTGTTTTTTGCCCCCAAACATTATAATATAGCATTTGGTTACCAAAAAAAAAAACGTTGGTTTAGCTTGTAGAAATAATCAATAAATGAGGTCTAACCTCAATTATTGTAAAGCAACTTTTACATGTCTTTCATATGGTTCACAATGTCTATCTTTTATCTTCTTATATATTTTTCTTATTGTTGAAAAACCATATACCATTTTAACTTTTGAAATTGAAAGTTTGGTTTGCCTCATTTAAAGAAACACTTTAAGAAAAAGAGATCTTTATCTTCAAGCATACTCGAGGTCATCAGTAAGAGACCTATATTTTTTAGTTCAAATTGATTTGATTAGGTAATGTCTCTGTAGATCTATAAATATTAAAACATTTTCTTTCTCTTTTCTTTTTCAACTTCAAATTATGGCTTAATGTTCTCTGAAGATAAAGGTAAAGCAAGGATTTTATAGTAAACAAGATCTTGCTAAGTTGGAATGGATATGCGCTTGGAGGCTTAATATGTGGTACTCTAGTGTTTGTAGCTTTTGTACTTTGAAAAATTATTTTTTAGCTTACAAAATTTATAAGTTGTTTCCTTTTAGCTTGAGGTTTTTTATCTAGGTTTTGGTTCAATTTAGCTTGAAGTTAATTATCCATCTGTCTTTTGGGTTTTCATTGAGTGTTATTGTGTCAAAGAAAAGCACAAATGTTTACGAAACCTAGAAATTTGCTAATCTTATATACGAGGACAATGTAAGCTATCTCTCTTTTCTGGCTAACAAAAAATAAAATAGATGGAACCCTAAGGGGTGTAACTCAACTAGTCAGGCCCCGAGTTTGCTCTCTAGAGGTCCCCAGTTCAAGTTTCATAAACCTCAGGGCCACTAAAGGCTTACATAGTCGTTATTCGTTAACTTCAAGACCTGTGAGATTAGTTGAGATGTGCGCAGACTGACCCGGACACTCACGTTAATCTAAAAAAAATTAAATAGATGAAGATTGAGAATTGTATAGAATAATGGAATTACAAACTTGCAAAGATTTATTGATTCAATAATAATGACATTGCCGCTGGGTTTTGCAAATTCTTTTTTGCTATTTTCTTTCTTATAAAATTCAATTATGATTTTTTGTTGCTATTCAACCTCAAAATGTTATACAATAATAGTTAATTTAGAGTTAATTGTTTCTAAGTAAAAAAAAAATAATAATTAAATAACCTCACTATATGTTATTAGCTATTAGACTATCTTGTTTGTATTGCCTAAGTTATTAAGTTTTTATTAGCTAGTCTATAGTAACCTTGTTATGATGATATGTTAGCAAATACATAAATCATTGCTTTACAGAGGTAACATTTTCATGAAAAAATCATGAATTATATATATTAAAAATAATTTAACTAATGTAGAATATGCCTAGTAATTAATAAAAGGTGACATATAATTATTAATAAAAGGTAACCTTTTTCCTTCTTTTTTTAATAACTTGTTTCAAAATTATAACTATGTTTATAGTTATTATTTCACTGAGTGCGTTTTCGTTGTTTAGTATGCATTATTACATTAAGTTACTATATTGCATTACCTCTTTCATTTTCTACTTTTAATTGAATAGTTACTAAAAATAGATTAATGGGTTTAATGCAATCAGAAACATAACCTTTTTTTTCTTCTTCTTAAATACTCATGTGCGTGCTTTTATATGTTTAACAAGTCTAGCAAATAAAGCAATGGATATCCATAGAAAATCAAATCCTATTTACGGGTA
>Ga0325404_1002692_pt1 | contig 18966 bp, 9 predicted proteins | sample PopdelMetagenome_18_FD_205664 | JGI IMG/M metagenome (GOLD analysis project Ga0325404, IMG submission 205664) | Populus deltoides microbial communities from Bellville, Georgia, United States - Xylem-Control-R1 | ecosystem: Host-associated > Plants > Phyllosphere > Stem > Wood/Secondary xylem... | reverse complement strand
AGTTTTTTATAATTAGAAAGTCAACTCAAATGAACTTTTTTATTTAGCTAAATAAAACAAAACAAACAAAAGATGTGTAAGTGTGGCACATCTAGGGATGCATTAGAGGTGTCCTTGTTTTTTAAACGGTGCGTGCAGTACCTCCTAGCATCCAAATATATATTTTTTTTATATGGTTGAAAACGTCGTTGTGTTCTCATCCTATTAGTGCGACTTGTCTCCGGTGTTGGTCTGGTTTTATCGCTAGCAAATCTTTTTTTCATTCTCTCTCCTCCCTTGAAAATTTTAACTTGTCAATCTTGGTTAATGGTATTTCAACTTTAGTCTCTATTCTTTTGATTTCTAATTTTTTTTCTTGGTCCTTTTGTAAAAGTTATTTTTTTTTCAATTTCACCATTTAATTACAATATTATTTTTATTTTTATGTTAATTTTGAACCTCATTCTTTCTATTTTTTTATTTTTTTACTAAATTGATATTTTTTCAATTTCACCCTTCAATTAAATATAAAATTTATTTTGTATTTTTATTTTGATTCTCATTCTTTTAATTGCTATTTTTAAAATCTTCCATTTTTATAATTGTTTTTTCAATATCATCCTTCAATATAATTTATTGAGAATTGGACTTATGATTGATTGTGAATTGGACTTCATGGTTTTTTTAAAATTTGGTGTTTCAGGTCTATTTAATCAAGTCACGAGTTTAAAAAGTTAGCATGAGTTTTTTTTTAGAAAAAAAGGCTTTATAAATCTTTTTATTTTTTATCAGTCACATGATCTGGACCGTGAGTTTGGTGGAATATCTCGAATTGGCTTAGCCTTAATTAACATGATTACAAGTTTGTCATGAACAATTTTTATGTTCTTTTTTTTACCCAATTTCAAAACCTGAACTTCATTTTTTACATAAAAAATTGTCCAAACCCTGTGGTGAAATGCGGGCACCGAGGCTAGTTAATATATCAAAAGAATTGGGGTGATTGTCTTGGGTTTTTGTTTTTCATTTGACACTTTTTTTTGTTTTCATGTTTATTTTTTTTAATCGAGTCTTTTTATGACCTAATTTCTTGTAATATAGTTTTAAATTGTGGTAGAAAGAAAAAATAAAATAAAATAAAATAAAATAAAAGACAGGACGAACCATAATATAAACCTTGAGAAAAATGCATGACCAATCTTAAATTCACATAACAAATGCTTTTCAATCCACCTATATTCCTCTCTCATCCAATTTAGTTCCTTTAGTTTTTGAAATTCTAATTTTGGTAAAAAAAAAGTTCATTTTTCAATCCCTGGGTTTGATAGAGGAGAGGAAAACTCATTTGAGAATGAAAAAAATATAAAGAAAGTTGTCGGTAAACCACATTCAAGTGACAAAAAAAACAATCTTGGTATCAACGAGTTCCATTTAGCAAGGTGTTTTTAGACCTTCATCTTACAAATAAAATTTTGGTATAGAGAATTTTTTCCGGTTTGATTTTGTTTTTTTTTTTTTTAACGATTTAGGGTGTTTTGAGTTGAGAGATTGGTTTATTAACATGATAAGCATGTTTTTGGGTGTTTTCATGTGAAATTAGGTTGAAAATGAATTTTTGGGTTCAAAAAATCCAGAATTGATTTGACTAACTATCTAGTGGTAAAAAATTGGATAAGTAGACGACGTGTCATCAACTTTTTTTTTTTAAAAAAAAGTGGAAAACATGAAAAAAAAAAGATAAAGAAAGAAAAATACATTTTTTTCTACTCCATTATTCATTAATATGAAAAACATATTTAGTGTTTTATTTTATTTTATTTTGTGAGTTATGTTCTTCACTCCTTTTGCCAACAAAAAAAGGCCATAAATACGAGTTTAGTTCGTGTGCGTGGCCTTTCATTAATAGGCTAGGAGCACTAGGCCTCCCAGGCCTAGACGTCTGGCCTATATATATTAGGCTCATTATGCATTTGTTTTTAAATTTTTTTAATTGAATTTCATAAAAATAATAGCTTTAAAATATATCGATTTAAAGAATAAGATAATATATTATCAAAGCTTGAATATTTTTTATATTAAAAAAAATTCGACCCGTAGCGTAACGCAGAATAATAATGTAGTTTATAAACTAAATATACAAGGATTGGTCTTAACCCTAAGGCTTCTCGTATGGTAGAGAAATCTTAAGCATAATAGAGCATATATTAGCTCATTTATATAGAAACTAGATCATTGTACGCACACCATTGTGGGTCAGGTAATTTTTTTAACATAAAATTTTTTTCCATCTTGTTAATAATATTTTTAGCAAAATAAACTAATGAAACTATACAATGATTGACATAATATGACTTGGTCAACTTGATAAATTTAAAAACAACCTAAATTGTCCAAAACAACATAACGACTCACAAGCCACAAGTGTCATTTACGACTCCCTCAAATTGTAAAATAGGTTAACATAATTTACAATAAAGAGAGATATGATAGAGGAGAGAGAGAAAAAAGGAAAGAAATAAAGAAAAAGACCTAGAGGCACACCAAAATTTTGATGATGACACCACTAGTATTGTTGAAAAGATCTTGACAATATGAATTCAATGACACCAAAAAAGATTACCAATGTCGAATGAAGTGGGCCACATGAGTCATTTAAATGTGTCGGGGATCATGAGGTTGCTTTGATTCTTTAAAAAAAAAAATGGGTTAACTTAGGTTGATCCTCCCAACCCATAACCCGGACCCCCAAGTTAAGTTTTAAAACTATGATAATACCTACTTTTGTAAGCCCCAGATCCTTATCTTGATCCAGGTAAACCTAGGTTAACCCTCCCGATCTGTGACCCCGACCTTGCCCCGGGTCAACCTCCTAATCGAGTTTTAAAATTATAATAATTATTATTATTCTCTTTACATTGACCCATATCAACCCAAATTAGCCCTCCTGGCCTTTAACCTAGGCTTTGCCCCAAGTCGATCTCGAGTCATGTTTTTAAACTATGATAATAACTACTATTTTTTTGACATTGACTAACTCAACCCAAGTTGACCCTCTCAACCTGTGACCCGAGCCTATACCGAGTCAATCTCCAAATCAGGTTCTAAAACTATGATAATAATCACTTTTATTCTTGTTGTAACTTGAAAGAACCTGGGATGCCCCTTTTAACCTATGACCCGAACCTTGTCCTTAGTTAATCTTTGAGTTGGGTCACCACTTGTCAATTAAATTGACAGGTCAATAACAAAGGTTTGGGTTTAGGAAAAAATAGAGAAAAGATTGACCCAACTTGACCTAAAGAAAAAACTTGAGTTAACCTGTGACCCATGTAAAATCCATCAAAAACCCTTTTTTTCTTCTTGTTTTTATCCTTTATAAAAAAACAGATTTCACATCAAGGACAATATAGTTATTTTATAAATAAAAACCCTTGTGAAAAAAGTTAGACAAGCTTGTCCTACTCCTTTTAGTGGGACAAACATTTCTCCATTAGAATAGCCTTGGACAGGATAAAAATTGATTTTTATACAATCTAAATATGCACCAAACAAATTCATGAAAAAACTATCTTATATGGTCCATCTTTGCTAGCGTACCAAACACTACCTAAGAGTATATAGTATAACAACTAAACACGGACCTGCTCTATACCAAGACACAAGTGTTAAAAAATGATGTTAAGATGATGCAACCATTTATAAAAAAACAAAAAATAAAAATAAAAATAAAAATTCAAGACTCAAATCATTAACATAATGATGTTAAATAAGCTCGGTTAATTTAAATTATTCAAATAAAAAAATATAATCACAATAAATAAACTAACAACGTAAAAAAAGTAAAAAAAACTGACTCGAGCCCTTTTGTGTTAGCATGCCAAATTGCGGCTACTAAGGTAATCTGTCAAAAGTATACTGAATAAAACTAAGAAGTTTATTATCAAACAACCCAATGATGAAAGGAAAAAAAATGATTTGAGTCAACTAGATTAACCTGCTAACCTTATAATTATGGTACAAGATTGGAATAACTTCATATAAAAGAAATTAAAAAAAAAGAAACATGAAGATCAATCCCCAAAAAATCAAATTTTGAAGAGTGAAATTGAAAAAAAAATTAAAATGACAAAAAAAAAAACCAAAGTCAATATGTTTTAACCTTCAAAACTCATGACCCTAATCATAAGTCCGAGACTAACCTCATAGAAGGCAAACCTTAAAAAATAATGAAATAAAATTCTAAAGTATTAAAATATTGAGGGATGAAATTGAAAAAAAATACAATACAAAAGAATTCAATAAAAAAACAATTATAAGAACGATGATTAAATTTAATAAAAACAAAATTGAAATCAAATGCCAATGGATGAAATTGAAACAAAACGCAATTAGGAAAAAGATATAAAAAAAAAAGACAATCAACAATCAAAAGAATAGGGACTGAATTTAATATAAAAATTAAATGAAACCAAATGATGAGGGGCGAAATTGAAGAAAAAAATCAATAAAAAAAAGATAAGAAACAAAACAAATAGAAATCAAAAGAACAAGGATCAAATTGGATAAAAAATAATAATTAAATGACACATTTATATTTTGGTAAGGAGAAGAGAGATAAAAAGGGGAGAAGAAAAAAGTCCACCAGAGTCCAACTACCACCCCACCATGTACATGCAAAGCGCTAATAGAAAAAGCATAGCGAGACGCTCCCAACACCATCCTGAAATGTGGTGTGTTGACTCAGGTTGCGAGTTTTATGAGTTAGCCGTGTTTACTCGGGTTATTTTTTAAAATAATTATTTTTCAATTTTATTCTTCAACATTACTTTATATTTTTTTATTCACTTTTTATAAAGTTATTCTAATCTTCTGACCCAAGTTTTGCAAGTTAACCCGAGTTGATTTGGGTTATTTGTTTTCTTCTTTTATTTGATTTTTTTTCTATCTAATAAATTGTGTTGGTTGGGAATTGAGACTTATAATTTTTTTTATTTGAATTTTTTTAAATTTCATCTTTTAATATTAGATTGATTGGGAATTAGGCTTTATAATTTGTTTTGGTTTACATTCTAAGAGGTTATCTTTGTCTCATGACTCGGTTGGTTTTTTGTGTTTTATTTTTAATTTCACTATTCAACATTGAGTTGATTGGAGATTGAGTTTAATAATTTATTTTGATTTTCTTTCTATGGGGTTATCTAAGTCTTATGACCCATGTTTAACAAGTTAATGTAAAAAATAAAAACCTAAAAAAATATTGAATGGCAAAATTAAAAAAAAATCAATTTAAAAAGGGACACAAAAAACCACTCGAGTTAACTGACTAAACTCGTAACCAGGATCATGAGATCGGGATAACCTCATAGAAAGTAAACCAAAACAAATTATGAAGCCTAAAATCAGCCTAATATTGAAAGATGAAATTAAAAAAAAATACCCAAGTCAACCGGTCTAACCTGAGATCCAGGTCATAAGACTGTGATAACATTATAGAAAGCAAATAAAAAGTTATAAATCTTAATTCTCAATTAATTCAATTCGGCAGGATTAAATTGAAAAAAAACCAAATAGAAAAGGACAAAAAAGTAACTTAAATCAACCTCGATTAACCTGCGAACCCAAGTTATAAGACAATGATAACTTCATAGAAAGCGAATAAATTTTTTTTATAAAGTTTGATTCCTAATCAACCCAATATTGAAGGGTGAGATTGAAAAAAAATAATTAAAAAAATAACCCGAGTCAACACAACTAGTCCACAAAACTCGTGACTTAAATAATGAGATTAAAATAATTTCATAGAAAGAAAATTAAAATAAATTATAAAACTTATAAACTCAATATTAAAAAAAATTAAAAAAAAATTAAAATTAAATCTCCCGTGATTCACTTTTCACCCTGTTTGAGTGTATGTTAATTAATTAATAATTAGATCCATGAAATCAAATCTCCCGTGATTCATGGCTGCGTGTCGGTGAGCACCCAACACAGAATGTGTGGTCTGGCTACGCTACAAAGAGTAGGACGTGCAAAAGAGGTAAAAAAATATGGTAAAGGTAATTTGGCAAGTCCCTATTTTGCTGCATTACAATAGAGGCATGCAATTATCCATTGCTTACATTATAGTCCAAATACGCAAAGCAAAGCCACTTTCTCTTGTTTTTCTCTTCAAAGCCATGCGAGCGTGCTCGGAGATTGTAGTTATGGTTGCTTTTCAAAGTGTTTTTTGTGCCGAAATATATCAAAATAATTTTTTTTATTTTTTAAAAAATTATTTTTGAGATCAGTACATCAAAATGATCCAAAATATACAAAAAAATAAATTTTAATAAAAAAAATTAATTTTTTTAGAAACTCTGTTTACACCGCGTTCCCAAACGGGCACACAATATCTACTTTGTGTCACTTCTTCAAAGTCATGCCTTTTGTATTACTCAATCTTTACATAATTATATCGCAAGATAATGACATCTCTAAGTTTACTTTTATGATCCCTTCATCTTAGATAATAATGCCATTTAGGGAACATTTGAGTGAGGTGAAAAGAAGGCTTGCAACCCAATAAACGATTGTGCTATTTCTCTGTTTTCCCACCTCCTAGTGCATGAAATTGGATTCACCTTTTTGCAATGTCTCTTTGTTATTGTGCTCTAAACAAGAATTGGGTAAAATTTTATAAAATATTTTATAAAAAATTAAAAAATTTTTGTTTTTAGATCGTTTTAATATATTGATATCAAAAATAATTTTAAAAAATAAAAAAAATATTATTTCCAAGCAAAAAACACTTTAAAAAATAATTATTGCCACACTTTCAAAGTGTACACTCTTTTAAATGATTTGTTTTTTTTTTTGTAAGCAAGCATTAACTTCTCCCCTCCTAGTGCTTGAAATTAGATTCACCTTTTTGCAATGTCTCTTCGTTTACTATTGTGCTCTAAACAAGAATTGGGTAAAATTTTAAAAAAATTTGTCTAAAATTAAAAATTTTATATTTTTAGATCGTTTTAATGTATTGACATCAAAAATAATTTAAAAAAATAAAAAATATATTATTTTAATATATTTCTAAGTAAAAAACACTTTAAAAAATAATTACTACTACTCTTTTAAAATGCACACTTTTTTAAATGATTTTTTTTAAGCAAGCATTAACTTGTCCGTTTTCCCCTCTCTTGGTGCTTGAAATTGGATTCACCTTTCCGTATATCTTTGTTATTTAATATCGTCGTCTAAATAAGAGTTGGGTAAAATTTAAAATTTTTTGTTTAAAATTAATTTTTTTATATTATTAAATCATTTTGATGTATTAATATCAAAAATACTTTTTAAAAAATAAAAAATATTATTTTAATACATTTCAAAAAATAAAACACTTCCAAAATCAATCATTACCACACTTTAAAAGCCTACACTTTTTTAAATGCATTAATTTATTTATTTTTGTAAGCAAGCATTAACTTCTTCATATTTGCTAAATCTGATATTTTCCATCAGAGATATTTCAGATTTTAAATACTTTTTGCTTTTTTTTTTTCTCGTTATTAGACACAATCAAATGATATTCTAATTAAATACAATTCTCAATTTTGATTGGAGAAAGATCATCCATGGTCTAAAAATCGAATTTGATTGACAAGGTGAAAAACATACCATCCTGCCTCCTCAACCAATCCTCAAAATTTAATCAATTGCTCCTAAATGGAAGAAATAATTATTGCTGACATTACAATAATTTCACCCAAATTCCTATTTAATTTCCTCAACTTTCCAGGCTCGGCTAGAGAGGTAGCATAGAGGATTGTAAGAGAGAGATACATTCCTTGCCAGCTAGCTTTTGACAAACTAGTCATGGGCTGTACATTCCTCAAAATCTTTTAGATGAATCTTAGTTTATACTGCACGTCGGATTTTTTTTCTTTCTTAAATGTAACTAAAAATATTTAGATTATATAAAATTATTTCATATTTTTTATTAAATTTATCCGTCAGGTAAATATTGAAATATCTTGATTTAATTTTTTATTTAGTTTAGTTTTAAAATTAAATTGTATGAGAATTATTTTGATATGACTTAGTCGACTTGACCGGTTTAAAAGCATCCCAACCACTTGATAAAAAAAAATCGAGTATGAAATTGAAAAAAAAATAAAATTTACATAAAAAAAAACCTCTCGACCTAGTTTCTTACCTAGTTCAGGTTTAAAATTAAACCATGTATTTATTTGCCATGATCTAATCGACTTGGCCGGTCTAAAAGCAACCTGGCCAACCTATAAACAAAGTCTAGGAACAAAATTGACAAAATAAAAATCTTTTGACCCAACTCCTTGCTTAACTCAGGTTTAAAATTAAACAGTGTGAGAGTTTTCCTGACGTGATTCAGTTGACTTGGTCAATCCAAAAGCAACCCGTATTATTGTTAAAAAAAGTCTATGGATGAAATTAAAAAAATAAAATAAAAAGAGAGAAATGAAAAAAAAAGAGAGGGAGAAGCTGAATTGAAAAAAAAAAAACCAAAGAGATAGGAGCTTCATTGTCATAACAACTCCCAACTTTTTTAGTGTAGAAGTAACTAGAGAGGTGACTCGCACTCTGCTGCGAGTTTGTCCAAGTATTTTCAAGGCAAAAAAAAATAATATTCAAATGATGATAACTCGAGATAAATAAGGTTAAATTCACCAAAACGCGACTCACGATATAAGACCGAAACAACCTATATAAAAAAAAAAGCAAAAAGAAATCATAAAGTTCAAAATCTAATAACTTAATGTCAAAAATGAAAAAAATCTAAAAATATAATGTCGTAAGCAAACCCGAGTTAACTCGACTTAACTTAATAAACCCACAATATGAGATAAAGATAACAATAAAAAAAAATTCAAAAGAGGCACCTAGGAAACAAAACAAAGTTAAACAAAAAAAAAAACTTCAAAAACCCCCCAAGCTAACCTGAGTTAATTTTACCAACCCGCCATCGTAATAACCAAACAAAAAGAAAACCAAAAAAATTACAAAGTTCAAGGAAAAATTATTTTATGCAAAATGATGAAATTGAAAACAAAAAATCATAAAAAAAAGAGGAAAAAAATCAGACCTCCAAAAAAAGCACTTGGCAAAAAATATCGAAGTTAAATAAGAAAACTTAGTAAGAAAATGCAAGGTAACTCGGGTTAACTTTAACACCCTGCACTCAGGATAACCTGTCACGCGTGTATTTTTTTTAAATAATATTTTATAAAACACGCTCAAGGATCAATAATTCAATGATAAAAGAATAAAAAAATAATTTAAAAAAAATCAAGTTAACCCAGGTTAACTCAACTAACTTTCGATCTGAGATATGAGGCAAGGATAACCCAACAAAAAGGAAAGTATAACAAATCAAGAAGCTCAAGACCCAACAATTCAATGTTAAATGATGAAAACGAAAAAAAAAAACAAATTAGAAAAGACCCTAAAAAAGATTGAACTTAAACCGGGTTCATTATCGAAACTGGTGGACTGAGTTATGAGACTGATATTACCCTGTAAAAAGCACACATGAAAAAATCACAAAGAAAAATTTCAAACCATAAAAAAATAAAAATTTAAAGTAACTAAAATTAAAACAATGAGGACTAAACAATGCACAAAAATAATTGAAAGAAACTAATTAGGGGCTAAATTAAAAAAAAATGAAGAAAAGGATAAAAAAAGAATTAAAAAAATAAGGATCAAAATTGAAAACCAAACAAAAGTAAATCAAACTCCCAAGGACATAATAATAATAATAATAATAATAATGAAAATGATAAAAAAAAATAGTAATAAAAAAAATAAGGACCAAATTGGATAAAAAAATCTAATTAGATTAAATGATTAGGGATGAAACTAAAAATAAAAATCAAAATCAAAAGAATGAAGACCAAACCCAAAACAAATACAAACTAGAAGATACAATTAAATTTATCAAAGCTCTGCACGTATACCGAGACAAGAGAGAGAAAAGAATGAGATAAATGATAAAAAAAATAGTAATAAAAAAAATAAGGACCAAATTGGATAAAAAAAATCTAATTAGATTAAATGATTAGGGATGAAACTAAAAATAAAAATAAAAATCAAAAGAATGAAGACCAAACCCAAAACAAATACAAACTAGAAGATACAATTAAATTTATCAAAGCTCTGCACGTATACCGAGACAAGAGAGAGAAAAGAATGAGAGGAGGAAAAAGACCTATCATCACCGAACCACCACTTAGATGACAACATACGCCACCCTAAAAGATGTGCCGCCACCTTTGTATTAGGTGAGTAGGCAATTGGCCTTTTTTTTTACCACCATACGTGCCTCCACGCGCCACCCAAATAGAGTGAGGGGCATTGATTCGCCTATGCGTGTGTGGCACACATAGGCCAACTTTATCGATTTATTAATATTATAGTAATGCAAATTACTAAAAAACCATTATGTAAATACAAAAATATCCTTCCAAATAGCCTTTTATTTATCGAAGTCAAAGGGAAAAAGTGAAATTTTATTGTACATAAAATGTACAAAGACATAACAATCCCTCACTCAAAGGTCAATATTTCTCAGACCTGAAGGGCTCAAATGTTATTTCACTGTACAAATAAATTTGTCAGGACACAAAAACCCCTAGACCAAAGGCCAATTTTTTTAAGCCTCCAACAGCAATATAGTATTTTTATTATACATAAAATACATAAATAACAATCTTGTACTTCATCAATTCTCAAATGACATTTGAATTACTTAAAAAATGCAGTTTTACTCTTGGTGCCAGGGCAATTACTAAAAGAAATAAAGAACAAAATAGTAATTACTCAGTTTGAGTCTACAATGAATCTCCTTACATGCTATAATAAAAGTCCTTTTAGTTTGTTGTTAATGCTTGCAATCATAGCTAGCTGTTACAGTGAGCATTAGTTAAAATGGCTAAGTTGTAACTAGAAGATCCAACCAAATTGAATTTTTATTAAAAAAATAATTAAACCAAAATGAATAGAGAGAAAGACTGATTAGTTTGGTTTTATTTATTAAAAATCAATAAGTCTAATTTGAATTAATGGAATTTTAATTAAGCTGTAAGAACTTACGGGATTTGATTTAATGAGCTTTTAGTTTATGATGAGTAGTTTACTTATGCCAAATAAATTAATGATATATTTTTTAAATTTTTGTACAAAGTTGTTTTATTAAAAAAAAAAAACACTAAAACAAGTTGACAAGCCCTTAAGTAGGCATGATAATTATGGTATTTATTACTAGAATGGTGTTTAAAATTATGCACATGGAAGATATTGCAAAATGAAAAAACAAAATGTTAAAAACCATGGTAATGTAACATAGAGAGATAAAATTAAAAAAAGTTCAAAATTAAAAAAAAAAATTATTCAAAATGAATAGTGAATCCACAATGCATTTTAAGAGGGGATATAGTCTTGTAGTGAAAGCCTCATTTATTTTAGTATATATAGTAATAGTAACTACCTCATCTTGTAATAAAAAAGAAAGGTTTGCTAAAAAATTATCATCACTAAAGATGATCACCTCACTAATAAAGTTTAAAAAATGAATTTTTCTGTTGTTATTTTCAAAGTCAACATGATTAATAATCATGAATAATAATGGGTTCTACAAGACATATAAATGTTGAGAAGATGATGTTTTACATTTATACATAAATAGATGATGAACATTTGTATATGAAGAATTTACCAACATTTAATGTACTAGAAATTAGAAAGGTCATATGGAAGATGACTTCTAAAAGAGCTTCTCACATTTAATAATATGCTTTATATTATTGACATTTGAAAGATTTTAGTGTTTAGTTTATTGTTTAGAAAAAATAGTTTTAAAATGGTATATAAAAGTGACAAATTTATATTTTCTAGCAATGAAATATTTGTAGAAAAAATATAGATAGTCTCTTCAAAATAAATGTAATGACTATTATAGCTATGAATGAAAATTAATAATAAGAATAAAGACTTTTTTCCTTACTTACTTAAGGCTTATGATATATGTATGGTAGGACATGTAATCTACACTTCTATACAAAGTTTAGTCAATCTGGAATTATTATCAAATATGATTTTTGAGAAAAATCATAATAATGAAGTTTATGTAAAATTAAAATTTATAAAATTTTATTTTCAAATAATTGAAAGAGGCAGTGAACCTCTAAATTTAATTCACTTAGTTATTATTTATTTAAAGTTTGTGCATAGTAGAGGTGGAAAATTACTAAATTACTTTCATAGATTATTGTGTTGAGTTTTCAAAAACACATAAACGCAATGAAAATAGAATTTTTTTTTTTAAAAAAAAAACTAGGATTTCAAAGATCATATTAGATAGATCTAGAGTTTTTTAGGGTTTATACAAAGAATACCTGAAGAACAAATGTTTTTTTAGGCTTTGAATAATTGCTTCAAGATTGGGTTATCACAAACTACAAGTCATCTAAGTGTCTAGCCTCTAATGGTAATCCACACGAACCACAATTGAAAAATCTCATAAACCATTTTAGAAGAGAGGAATTGTTATACTTTTGAGTGCTAACATTTTTCTTTTATGTTTTTCAGGTGTTTTGTACTATACTATTTATTACGATACATAAAATAAAAGGTATAACATTTTATTTATAGGGAAACTGAAAACCTTATAAATGGTAAAATATCAATTTTTCCCTTGAATAATATCATATATATTATTTTCTTGATTTTTTCTAGATCTAGAATTGTAATTTTCTGTATAAATTACATTCTAGTCCTCAATTTCTAAAACTTATTTACAATTAAGTCACATTTGATTAATCACCCTATTTTAATTTCTGACTAATGGTTCTTATATATGTGACTCATTAGGTTTTCTAATAAGTTGGCCCAAATATAAATCACAATACTAAATAAAATATGATTAAATAAATTAAACAAACTAATTTATTATTAATTAAATAATTAATTTATTTATATTTGAAAATCAAGTAAAATATCCAGTAACTTGTCATGATCCCCCAAATATTAGAAAAGTTATAAGTGGTTTGATTTAACCTTTCGGCGACCAATTTCTCAATGTAATTATTATCTCATCATGAACAACATTTTGATTTAAACAATATGACATGGAGTATATCTACCCTGTTAAATCATGTTTGTTCTAAACATCAAAAGTATTGATTCTTTGGATAAGATTCAAAACTTTTTCCAAATCTCACTCCACCTTATTCAAGGATTTATAATCAATATTATTTGAGAACATATGAAACATTTTTTTTAATTCACTTAGGATGATGAATCCTCTCTTAATTACTTAAATACTTTTATATAGTTCATGTTATACCCAATATATGTCTATTGGTTACCCTTGATGAAGACAATGTGTAGTAAGATCAAAACATAACATTCATCATATAAGATAACTTAATGATCTCAATTATAAGGATTACTTACACAACCATCATGTGAGTTTTTTCATAAACACATGTGATCTCTCTATATAGAATCTCATGCAAGTCAGTTCAGTATACATATCATCTTACAAGTACCTACATATTAGTTTTAGGTATGCATCATATCTCTTCTTATGAGAACAATTGCTTCCTTTCATTAAAAAAAAAACATAATATGTACAGGTCTCAACAAATCTAATTAATGTTCATTCTAAATAAAGTATTAACCAGGAACACTTATAAATAATATTTTTTATGCACTATGAATCTCATAATTATAATAACTTTATATTTTTATTTGCAAAACATTTTTATCCCTAAAACTTTATCTTTATTCTAGATTCATTAATCAAATATTAAATAAATATTAAATATAAATTAGCCTTTATTAATAATTAAATATATTTACATGAACAAATTCAATACCATATGTAACTAACCAATTGGCTACATGACACATATGCTAACAATCTCCCACTTGCACTAAAATCAATCACTCATGTATTAAATACCATACCGATGTACTTGACAATGATGTTTTTATTGGGTTAATGACTTAGTAAGAGAATCTATAAGATTATCTTTAATAGGTACTTGATTTATCTTTAAATTTTTTTCTTTTTATGATTCTTTAATAAAATGAAAGTATTCAAGTATATTTTTGGATTAATGATGAGACATTGGTTCCTTTGTTTATACAATAACTCCATTGTTATTACAATACAAGGCTATTAAATCAACAATGATAGAAACCACACCTAATTTAATGATAAACTTTTAGATCAAACAATCTTTTTTATCGTCTCAAACGTAGAGATGAACTCAGCTTTAGTTATAGAATCTATTTTTGTCTCTTATTTAGAACTCTTCTAACTCACAACACCGTTATTTAAAATAAAATATAACTAGATTGGATTTTTTATTTTCAATATCTGATTGAAAACTAGCATCCAAATAGTTATGAACTACTAACTTATCTCCTTTATAGACTAGAAAACATTCTTAGTTCTTCTTAAGTATTTAAGAGTATCTTTAACTATCTTTTAGTGACCTTCACCTAGATTAGATTGATATTTACTCGTAATTCTTAAAGCATTAGATACATTTGGTCTTATACATAACATTGCATATATTATGGATCCTATATCCAAAGTATATAGAATCATTTACATCATAAATCCTATATCCTACATCATGTATTTTAGGGCACATATCCTTGGAGAAACGAATCCTATGCTAAACAGGTAAGTATCCTCTTTAGGATTCTTCCATGCTAAACTATTTTAACATCTTATCTATGTACATAGACTAGATAATCTTTATTCCCAGTATATAGGTTACTTCTCTCATATCCTTCACGGAGAAATTCTTGGACAACTAGATCTTTACTAACTGGAGTAAATAAATGTCATTTTCCATTAATAATATGTCATCCACATATAATATTAGAAAATTGACTCCACTATCACTAACTTTTTTTATAAACACAAGGCTCATATATATTTTTTTATGAATCCAAATTATTTAATTATCTCATCAAAATGGATATTCCAACTCTGTAAAGCTTAATCCTTAAATTGATTTTTATAGCTTGCATACTTTATTAGAAAATTATACAGTTTTGAGTATAAAGAATTTTCTATTAAAGTATGTCATATACACATCTTCTTAAAGATTCTCATTTAGGAATATAGTTTTGACATCCATTTTCTAAATCTCATAATTATGGTATGCATTTATAGCAAGCAAAAGCCTTATAGATTTTAATATAGTTACAAACACAAAGGTTTCATCAAATTCAACGTATGTTTCTTTATTTATAACCATAGACAACTAATCTAGCTTTGTTTATTGCTATCCGTATTAGTCTTTCTTTTAAAGACCTTCATATCCATGAGTTTTATCCCTTAAGGTAGATCAATCAAGGTCTATAACTGGTTGATGTATATAAAATTCATTTCAGATTTCATGGCATCAAGCCATTTATTAGAATCAATATCGAATATTAATTTTATGTAATTAGTCATTAGTAGCCTCATTAAGTATGAGTAACTCATTATTTTTAACTTACATAAGAAGTCCATATGTCATTGGTTCATGACATGTCCTACCAGATCTATATAGTTCTTATGTTTCTTGAACTTTAAGCTGAACATCCAATGTTAAAGCTTTAAGCTCAGGTTCCATTTAGATATCATTTTATGGTTCTTGCTGTTCTTTAAGTTCTATTTTCATCTTACCGCTCCTTTCAAGAATAAATTCTTTCTTTAGAAAAGTAACATACTTTGAGACATACACTTTTTCTTAACAAGATGATATAAATTATATCCAATATTTTCTTTTGGATATCTTACAAAGTTACCTTTATCTTATTTAGCTCCCAACCTTTCAGATATAATATGCTTTATATAAAGCGTCACATCTCAAATCCTTAAGTATAATAAGATTAGTCTCCTATCATTCCATATTTTATATGGAGTCTTATCAATAGATTTTGATAGGACCTTTTTTAAAAGATAAGTAGTAGTTTATAGGGCATAGCTCTAGAAGAAATGTGAAAGGTCTGTATAGTTGATCATGGACTACACCATATCTAATATGGTGCAATTTCTCCGTGTAGGAACTTCATTATGTTGTGGTGTTCTCATATGTGTGTATTATGAGAGAATCATATATTTTTATTGATAATCTTAAAAATTTTGGCTGAAATATTCACCACCTTGATTTGATCAAAATATCCTAATATTGTTTTCAATTTGTATTTCAACTTTATTTTTGAATTTTTTAAACCTGTCAAATGATTCAGACTTTCATCAAATACATATGACCATATCCAATATGGTCATTAATGATAAAACATGTACATCCACTATACAAACCATTTGTATATAAGTACCAAATTCATAATAAACATCATTATTATAGCATGAAAAATGTTTCCCCTTAATAATAAATTTAAATCTATTTAAAAATAGATATGATGTTTCTAAAAACTGTTAGAACAAAAAAAATAATTATCAAGTTCTAATGTCAGCCCACCTGACAAAGTTAATGTAATAATCCTTGCTTCATTACTAATTCGTAGATCCACTTTACCTTTATTCAATCATAAATACACATAAAAGCAAAAGCTTTAACAAGCTTTTTAGCCTTCATAGTGACAAGATAGTCTTGTAAGATCCTTTTTTAATGTTCTTATTTACCACAATATTAACAAAAACCCTTGTCTTTCTTGGTGCCTAAAGTAGGATTCCATACTTAGAATCATAATTTTACCCCCTCATTTACATTTGTTTTTGTTGGAAGTGGGCTTTCTACCCGTTGCCGATGGCTATAGTATCTAATGCTGCCATAACCAACCAACAATGCAAGGGACTGCCCCTCGCGCTATGCAGCTACGAATGTGCGACAAAAGCTTTACCTTAGACTTCCAGCAACAATCTATAACTATTGTCTCAGGTACTGGTTGTTCTTTGGTTGTGAACACAGCACAGCTAGGTGTGCCGCACAGATTCCACCGCTAGTGGATGTGTAACAATCATAATTTAAAAAAAAACCAATTCTAACTAGAATAATAGCCATTTTTTGTTTTGTGAAAAATCATGTGAGATCAAAATTTTGAAAAACTTATTTTTGCTCGTAAAATCAATTCACAATTAATTTCAATAATAATTAAAACATACAATTAACAACTCTAATTGTGTGATGATGACTCTGATACCATTGTTGGGTTTCTCAAAACACTTAAACGTTGTGGAAATGGTAAATTAAAAAAAAAATAGGAATCCCAAAATCTTGTTAGACAGATTTAGAATCATTTAGGATTTATACAAAGATTACTTGAAGATCGAATATTCTTTTAGGCTTTGATTGATTGCTTCAAGGCTGAGTTGTCAGAAGTCACAAGCCACCTAATTATTCAGCCTTTAACGGTAATCAACGCGAATCACCTGTGAGAAAACTCCTAAACTCTTGGCATATGCTTTCACTTGACATTCATTTCCGTAAATATAACTTTACATTCATATTAAATTATTAGGGTCATATTATACCCGTAACTCTACCATTAATCGACTATTTTAACCAATTATTGTAACCCATTGGCCAGGGCTATTTCCAATAATTATAAACCATTGATGGATAATTAGAATTAGTTCTAGTGTTAAGAACCCCACTCACTAGAGGTCTTTACTTCATTCATAGCAATCTCAGAGCCATTATGCAGCCATTTACAAATTCGTTACAAAACACTTTCTTTCGTAAATCACTTTATAAAACTTTCTTACAAAAATTTCATTCACAAATATCCATTGCTTAAACAACCAAAGTCCAAAATCTCTACTCAAACAACCTATTTACAAGTATATAATATGTTAAAGTTCCTCCAACACTTAACTATGATAATTTGTCAATTGTACAATGTCTACTAAACTGACATTACTCCTAGAAAGTTTAAAATTCCATTCTGTTTTTGGATTGTAAACTATACTCAATTATCTTTCCATCCATATATGATTCATCAAGTAATTTATTTTATATAATTTATAATAAGCCTTGAAATCATTGTTGGGCGCTGTTGCTAGACAGTCTACATATCATTTACTGTTTTCACTATGACTTTCTTTATAAAATCGGATTAATACACCTTTTTATGATGTTAGAAACTAGATAAAATAAGCTTTTCTTACATATAAAATTTGGGTTAAGAAATACATTTATTAAATTTAGTTTTTGAGTAAAAAAGTAGCCTTTATCAAATACCTAAACTAACAATTTTTCACTTTTATATCTAATTATTAACCTAATACTTTCAAACCATTACAAAACCATTAAGCACTTTTAATCCATCTTAAAAGATCATATAATCTATCATATTAATTGCATTTGGTCATCCATGAAAATACCATTTAAATTTCATTAACTTTATGCACCTTTCATATAGAGAAAATCTTAATCAATTCAAAACCTTTCTCAATAAACGAATTCAACTTAAATAATTGTTAAAAAAAGAATTTAATATTGAAATCCAGGAAAAAATAATGAAATTAAAGGGAGAAAAAAACCTGATTGTTTTTAGTACAAATGGCAATATTCTTCTCCTATATTTCAAAATTCTCGAATTTAAACTTCTTTTTTTAATAATAAAAAAAGTAATAATTGTAATGTTCATTTCTTTGCCTTCAGCAGCATAAGTTCTTTTGATGAGTAAATGCTTTGAAAGCTTCAATATCACACATAACAAGAAAGTCCCAGCTATCATAACGTATAGATGGCGTCTTCATGCATAAGTATTCATAGCTGCAGTGATGATATGGAATCATGAATTGTGTTTATCAATATTTCTAATCAGAAAGCTCATTGCCTCTTGTTTCCATATAAACGGAAGGAAGGAAGATGGTCTGATCATTGGCCCCTGCTGTTAAATACTCAACCGCAGCTAACACAGCTGGTCCTCTCTTTGAATCAGCATTTTTATATATTGTTTTAGGATTTTTTTGGAGATATCACATATATGAGATTT
>Ga0325404_1002691_pt1 | contig 18966 bp, 17 predicted proteins | sample PopdelMetagenome_18_FD_205664 | JGI IMG/M metagenome (GOLD analysis project Ga0325404, IMG submission 205664) | Populus deltoides microbial communities from Bellville, Georgia, United States - Xylem-Control-R1 | ecosystem: Host-associated > Plants > Phyllosphere > Stem > Wood/Secondary xylem... | reverse complement strand
ATCTATTTTAATTCAATATATTTTTTTAAATCTTTGTAGTTTTAATTTTAAGTTTTGAAGGTATCCATGTCAACCATCTCAATCACTGATTGGTATTGCGCGGGGTCAGGTGACAACTATGGGCAACAGGTCACTCCCCTCCAAAAAAACGTCTAAAAAATCTCTCTCCGTCGCTGTCAGATCACCGTTAGCACCAGTACTCGACAGCAGCAAGTCGGTTTTTGCTCACTCTCCTCTCATTTTTTTTTTCCAAAATAATTTCTTCTCCAAAAAGAAACAGCCAGCAGCCCCATCCCCTCCTCCATGAAATAAAAAATCCACTCCCCTATTTAAACACAGACACACCATTTCTTCTTCATCATACCTTCAATAAAAACTGAACATCAGATGCATCTCTACAATGCGTGGCTGCCACCGCCAGTGGTGGAGGAGACGAAGAAAGAGAAAGACTCCTTCCGCACCGTGCTCAACTCCGTCAAGAACTCTTACAAACCCGATGATCCTGATTCCGTTTACTCCACTCTCAAATGGATTTCCGTCCTCGAACTGTTAGTCTCCCCCCCCCTCTCTCTATCAATTTCTTTAATAACGATTGAGTTTTCAGCTTTATTTGATTCTAATGGAGTGTTAATGATTACTTACAGTTTTATTAAGGCGAAGAGCGAATTGAATTTGGAAGATGTAGCTGAACTCGTTCAATTTGGAATTGAGTTGTTCAATATTTCGCAGAATAAGCTTTACGCTCAGGTATTATTATGATTTTCGGGTTTAATGCTGATTAATTAATTAATTAATAATTATAATTAACTTTTTAATTCTTTTTGAGTCTTAATTGTGGAATTTCGGGTTTATTTTTTTTAGGTGAGATGGGGAAATTTGTTAGTGAGAGTGCTAAATAAGTATAGAAAGAAGTTGGCTTTCAAAGTGCAATGGAGGCCTTTGTATGATACTCTTATTCATACTCATTTTACAAGGTAGGGATTTTTTTTTGGCTTATTTTTCAGAGTTTTTGTTGATGATTTTAGTGTTTATGATCTGTATACTGGCGAGCATTATAGGAACACTGGTCCGGAAGGGTGGAGATTGAGACAAAGGCATTTTCAGACTATTTCTTCACTTGTTCGGTCCTGCCGGAGGTTCTTTCCTGCTGGTTCGGCTTTGGAGATTTGGAATGAGTTCTGGTAAGTGTTTAGTTTATCTGTAATTAGGATATTTACTGTGGTTTTACTCAATGGGAAACAGAATTGTATGTTTTTTCTATTTTTATTTATAGTTATATGTGAAGTTGGTTTTGACTGATACTGCATTTTTACTTGATGTTAAAAAAACCGAGACAAAAAGCCTGAAGAAGCACTGATTAAATTAAATGATGGTGAAATTTATCCTTTGAATAATCTGGTGACGTCATTAACTTTCTATGGTTTCTATATTCGTTGTTGAAATTTTCTTGAAATAAACTTGCAGTTCTCTCTTGGAAAATCCATGGCATAATTCATCCTTTGAAGGATCTGGGTTTTTGAGACTGTTTTTGCCGACAAACTTGGAGAACCAGGACTTCTATACAGAGTATGTAGTGCATAGTTTATGAAATTCTTATTTCTTTATAGTTTTTGGAGCAAGTTTTATAACCTATTGTTGGCATGGCAGAACTTGGGTTAAAAAGAGCTTGAACATGTGGGACTCGATACCAAATTCCCAATTCTGGAACAGCCAGTGGGCAGCTATCATAGCACGTGTTATAAAAAACTACGACTTTATTGACTGGGAATGCTTCTTACCAATGCTTTTCAGTAGATTCTTGAACATGTTTGAGGTGAGTTTATGAATACTTCAACTTATGTTTTATCATTTTCTAGTTTAGGGGAATAGTAGCGGGTGACTTGTGTGATGTTTAGATTAGAAGTGTGGAAGGTTCACAAGTGGTAGGATTTTGTTCTTCTTCGATGACTGGTATTATAACACATAATGATAGTAAGGACTTGTTAAACCATGCAGCTGAATTTTTTTAATACTTCGTAAGTACCTATAGAATGGGAAGAGGAACAAGAGCAGGGAACCTCTTACCTTAAATGCATGCTGTGACAAATTGACTATGAGGCAGTTTGCTAGGATTCCTTGTTGGAAGATTTTTATGGATATTAAAACATCAAGGAGAGGAAAGAAGTAGGAACAGTTGGAATACAAAGGATTTGGAACTCTTACTTTGCAAATTTATTTACACATTAAAAACGTGGGAAGGGAAATTGATAAAATGTCGTGTGCATTTAAATGAGGCTTGGCTCTAAATTCTCAGTCACTCCCTGAAAGAAAAATCCCTGCCTTGTTTTTCTTGGGTTCTCTGTCTATATCAATGTACTTGTTGCCATTCTGATTATCCACTATCATGCTTTAATCTGGCAATCACAGGTTCCTTTGGCAAATGGAAGTGCTTCATATCCATTTTCCGTTGACGTTCCAAGATACACAAGATTCTTATTCTCCCATAAAACTTCCACCCCAGCAAAGGCCATTGCAAAGTCAATTGTAAGATCAATAAACATGGCCATGCATTTTGTTGCTTTCATCAATTGATCCTATATGATTGTTTTCCACACTGTCATACTATGCTGTTTCATTGCAAGTAGGTCTATCTGCTTAAACCTGGTGGTGCAGCTCAAGAGCTCTTCGGGAAATTGGGAAACCTCTTAGAACAGTCTGTTCACTAACATATGAATACTTTAAATATTATCTCCAACCATGTTCATAATTCTCACCATTGGCTCATTATTGGTTTTTATTGCTGTAGATATTACCATCCATCTAATGGTGGTCGCTGGACTTATTCACTGGAGCGCTTTTTGCTTCATTTGGTAATTATGTTCCAGAAGCGCTTACAGCGTGAGCAATGGTAAGGATATGTATATATGCATCTTTTTACCTCGTATATGTGTTATGCATTTACTTTAAAAATGTTTTAAGCTGTTACTATACAAATATTGGTGGTACAGGAGCACAGATAACAATAGACAGGCTGAAATGTTTCTTGGAAGATCGGAAAGGACTTATTTTGTCAATGTTTTACTGAAGTTAATTGATCGCGGGCAATACAGCAAAGATGAACATCTTTCTGAGACAGTTGCTGCAGCAACTTCCATTTTGTCATATGTGGAGCCCACTTTGGTTCTTCCATTTTTAGCATGTCGATTCCATTTGGCCTTGGAGACGGTTAGTAGTGTTGCATGTGTTGTTTTATGGATCAAAATGCTGAAATATGGTTTTGACCCTGGCTTCAAGGGATATTTAGTAGTCTCCTCTTCTTCAAATAATGCTTCTGTCATCACATTAACTTGTCTTTTACTTACGTTTGTGTCTAGTCAGATGACTGCCACCCACCAGTTGAAAACTGCAGTGATGTCAGTAGCATTTGCAGGACGTTCTCTGTGTCTCACATCCCTCTCAACTCGAGGGAAACAGGAAGGTTGTGGTGGGGGTGATGATGCATATGTCGATCTCTTGACAATTTCACTATCCAATGCTTTACTTGGTATGGATGCTAATGACCCCCCCAAAACATTGGCAACCATGCAGTTAATTGGCTCCATATTTTCCAATGTAAGAGCTGATGCCTTGATAATTTTTTCAATTCTTTCTTTTATGCCCATGATTAATGAACATGTTCATTTCCCATTCAATTTATAATTACAGATTGCTACTTTGGATGAGAGTACCGATCAGCTATCATTCATGCCAATGATCCGGTTTTCTGAATGGTTGGATGAATTCTTGTGTCGCTTATTTTCATTGCTTCAACATCTAGAACCCAGCAGCGTTCTGTAAGTAATAGCATTTAGTATCCCTTCTGTTTCTCTTAAATTTTCTGCATTGCTTAATATATATAGACATGCTGATTTGCCCTTCTAGTCAGAACAATTCATTATTATTGTTATAGGCATGAAGGCCTACATTCATCGGCAACATCAGGAACTTTTCTTGTCGATGATGGTCCTTTCTACTATTGTATGCTCGAAATCTTGCTCGGAAGACTATCTAAATCACTGTACAATCAGGTTCAGCTGTTGTCTTCATTCACAGTTCATTCACCATGATCTCTCCTTGGGGAAGAGATTGTTTTTTAAATTATTCCTTTCATGGTAACAGGCTTTGAGAAAAATTGCAAAGTTTGTGAGGACAAGTATTCTTCCTGGAGCAGTTGCAGAGGTTGGATTGCTTTGTTGTGCTTGTGTTCATTCAAACCCAGAAGCGGCTGTTACTTCTCTTGTTGATCCAATCTTGTCATCTGTTATATCCTCTTTGAAAGGAACGCCTGCAACGGGCTTTGGAGGGAGAGGGATTCCAGATGCCACAGTTTCAATTAAGGTTTGTTAGATGGTGTCAGTTATTAGATTTTATTTTGCAGAAAGATTCTTGGTGAAAATTGATGGCTTCTTTCCCAGGCCAAACCAACACTCTCTCCAGCTCTTGAAACAGCAATCGATTATCAATTAAAAATATTATCAGTTGCCATAAACTATGGAGGTCCTGCTCTTCTTCGGTGCAAGGATCAATTCAAAGAAGCTATCGTGTCAGCTTTTGAATCTCCCTCTTGGAAGGTTTTAATTCACTCCAGTATCTTGTTTCATTTATAATTGAAGATCCTATTCAAATGATATTTGTTTGGATAGGATGCTTGTTGGGCGTTTTGCTGAATATTTTAAATGTTTGTCTAATTTTATTGTATGCTTTACATATTTTTTTTGGAAAACTCTTTCATCATATGCCTAGGTTAATGGAGCCGGTGATCATCTCCTTCGATCCCTCCTTGGAAGCCTGATTGTTTATTATCCTATGGATCAATACAAGTAAGCTTATATCTTTTCATCTATACATGTTATTGTTAAAAATTCTCTGTTGTTTATCTATTCAACTTCCCTTTGAATAAAAAATTGAAGAATATTGATTTTGTAGGTCCATTTCAAGGCACCCAGCAGCTCTGGCATTAGAAGAATGGATCAGCGCAAAAGATTGCAACAGTGATGGACCATTGATGGGGCCCAAGTGGCATGTTCCAAATGATGATGAAGTTCAGTTTGCAAATGAACTTTTAAACCTTCATTTTCAATCAGCTTTAGATGACCTTTTGAAAATATGCCAAAATAAAATACATTCCGATACAGGTAATCCTTATTTGTTCTTCTAATGTAGTTTTCAGATGTTGTGGTGGAATTTTTATCTTGAGGAGCTTAGAATCTTTCTAGGTCATAAAACTGATGAAAATAATTGTCTTCTAGAAAAACTTTGAACCTGATGACTTGATATCAGTGGATCAAAATATTTTATGAGGGTTCATTCTGCTGAATCTCATATAATCATGTCCTAATATCCACGATTCCAACTGTGTTAGTAGTTCAATAATAATTGCAAGTTAATGACTATATGCTGTTTCTCATGTAAAGAAAAATGCCCTGACATTGATGTTGCAATTGATATTTCATTATTTTTCTTCTGCTAATTACATGCACCTTGCTAGCAGGAAATGAGAAAGAGCACTTGAAAGTGACTCTTTTGCGTATTGATTCTTCACTGCAAGGTGTTTTATCTTGCTTACCTGATTTCAGCCCATCCTCCAGGAATGGGATTGTGGAAGATGCGAGTCATATTTCTTTCTTGATAGCTGGAGCAACTGGTTCAAGTGTTGGCGGTACTGGACTGCGTGAAAAAGCTGTTGAGATTATACATGCAGCTTGCAAGTAATTTTTGAATTTTAGTTTTTATCTGGATATTGTTTACCCACATTGAGCAAGTCTGAATTGCTAAAACGTTGCTATATTTACAATGCTGCAGATATATGTTAGAGGAAAAATCAGATGACAGCATCCTCTTGATTCTCACCGTTCGTATCATGGATGCTTTGGGAAACTTTGGTAATGAACTATACATTCAGATGAATAGAATTCCTTTTAACCTCTTGAGATGCTCACAGTAGTTTTTCCACACACATATTTTAGACAACACCCTTTTTTGTGTCCTGATTTGTTTATTTTCATCCCTTAACCTATGTCAAACAGGAAGTTTGGAGTATGAGGAGTGGTCGAATCACAGGCAGGCTTGGAAGTTGGAATCTGCTGCCATTTTAGAACCTCCAATGAATTTTATCGTGTCTTCTCATTCTCAAGGAAAGAAAAGGTAAGTAGTTTGGACATGAGATTGCCCTTTATTGTTGTTTGAACCTTGCATTGGTGACTGGATTCAAATGTTTAATCTATTGATCTAATTCAGGCCTAGGTGGGCTCTTATTGACAAGGCATACATGCATAGTACTTGGAGGTCATCACAATCATCCTATCATCTGTTTCATATGAGTGGGAACTTCTCTCCACCAGACCATGCAATTCTTTTGATGGATGATCTGCTAAAACTTTCTTTGCATAGTTACGAAACTGTTCGCTCGTAAGTTCAGTCTTCTGCGATCCTTACATGATCAAACTGGTTTTTCCTGTGCATATTCTTGTTTCTCTTGGGTGATAGGGGGGTTGCTAATGATTTTTAAATAAAGGCTTTCCCATGCCATAGCTTCTGCTATTTCATAGTTCAAACAAATAACTAGGAAAAACAATGAGTTTCAAAAATATCTGATATACATTGTTGACCTTTTGCCAGGCTTGCTGGAAAATCTCTGCTGAAGATGATTAAGAGATGGCCATCAATGATTTCAAAATGTGTGCTCTCTCTTACTGAACACTTGCGGAATCCCAGCTCACCAGAATATGCAGTGCTGGGTTCTTGTACTGTCCTTTCTACACAAACAGTTCTCAAGCATTTGACAACAGTAATATTCAGAACAAATTGGTTTCAATACATTTCTGGGAGTAAAATTTTCTGATATGCCATCTTTTATTTCAGGATCCAAAAGCATTATCTTCTTTTCTTCTTGGGATTCTTTCAAGGTGATCCTTGATTCCCTTTTTTTTTCCCGTTATATATTGGAGTTTTTTGATAACTGTGAAGCCATACTAACTCTACCCTGCTTTTCCTTTTGTTTTTGCAGCTCGCATCATGAATCACTGAAAGCCCAGAAAGCAATTAATGAGGTCAAATCTCTTATCAGTATTAATTTAAGGGTTGTGTCTCTGAATTTACTTCTAATATTTTTTAGTGCCCCAACAGCTTTTTGTTATGTACAACATCTACTTTCCGGGAGTGTCTAGAAGCATTTTCAGGACATCAGATAATCACATAGATGGACCAAATTTTGCAGATTTGGTTTCTCAGATTGGATCAATGAGTTTTGATTCTTCTGGTTTGCATTGGCGGTAAAATCTCACTCTTTGTTTACTCGATATTTGCAGTAGGTGCTGAGCTGCCTTCAGAATTGCCTTTAAGTTTATCATGAACATTTTTGGCCTGTTGAGGAAGGCCCATGTACTGGCAGACTTAGAAATACTGTCTGGTTGAGTATGTGAAATGCAAATATAATTATTTTTGACTGGAAATGCAGCATCTCTATCTGTTCTAAACTCTTGGCCTCCAAATAGTCATGGATTTTGGTTCATTTCATTTGTTGTTGTTTTTACCTGGCAGGTACAACCTAATGGCTAACAGAGTTCTGCTTTTGTTGGCTATGGCTTCTAGGAGTGTTCCAAACTTCTCTTCAAAAATCCTGAGTGAAACTGCTGGTGAGTACCTTTCCTGTTACTTTGTGATTGACTCCTTGCCCTTTTCATCAGCATTCTTTCCACATTTTAATGGGATTTTTACTCACAATTTCTTTGACATTGTCTTACTGATGCCTTTTCAGGCCACTTTCTTAAAAATTTAAAAAGTCAACTTCCTCAAACAAGGATACTTGCAATCTCAGCTCTAAATACACTATTAAAAGAGTCACCATACAAGCTCTCTGCTGAGAATCAATCTGCAGTGCTAGAGGATTTACAGACAAATGCCAAATCATCTCTCGAAGGGGCATTAAGTGAAATTTTTCAGGAAGAAGGGTTCTTTAACGAGACTTTGAATAGCCTGTCTCATGTTCATGTAATCACTGATATTGATAGCACTTCTTCCAGAGGAGGTCACGGGAATTCTTTTATCCAAAACCTTGCAGACAAATCAATTACCCGTTTTTATTTTGATTTTTCATCTTCATGGCCACGCACTCCTAGTTGGATTTCTCTATTTGGAAGTGATACTTTCTACTCCAACTTTGCACGAATCTTTAAGCGCCTAATACAAGAATGTGGCCTGCCTGTCTTACAAGCACTTAAAGGAACACTGGAGGAGTTTGCAAATGCTAAGGAAAGGTCTAAGCAGTGTGTTGCTGCTGAAGCATTTGCTGGGGTGTTGCACTCTGATATCAATGGTCTTTTAGGAGCATGGGACAACTGGATAATAGTTCAGTTGCAGACTGTGATTCTTTCTCAGTCAGTGGAATCTATTCCAGAGTGGGCAGCATGTATACGCTATTCAGTTACAGGAAAAGGAAAACACGGTACAAGAGTCCCTGTTCTGAGGAAACAGATTTTGGATTGTTTGATGACACCTTTACCTCCAGCTGTAAATACCACTGTTGTTGCAAAGCGCTACACTTTTCTTTCAGCTGCTCTCATAGAGATATCCCCACAAAAGATGCCAGTGGCTGAGATAAAACTCCATAACAGACTTATGAATGAGCTGTTGGATAACATGTGCCACTCATCAGCGCAAGTAAGCATGTCATTTTCATTTATTTTCTTAATTGAAGCTGGCATGTTTTGTCACTCTTATGAATCATGATTATGTTGAACTTCCTTTTCCTTTTCTATTATGTGAATCCTAAAAGGAATGAGAAGAATAACAAAGAAACTTAAGTCTTTCTTGGAGAGTGGTCGAATGTAATGACGTATGAAGATAATAACCACAATTATTTTCTGTATCCTTCATTTTCTATAACAAATTGAGTTGTTTTTTTGATCATGTTACCATGCTATATTGTCATGGAACAGGTAAGGGAAGCTATAGGTGTTACCCTGGCTGTGCTGTGCTCTAACATTCGTATTCACTTGTCATCTGCTCACGATTATTCTTGTGAAGAGGCAAGCGAGATTGACAACCAATTGAAAGAGGAAAAGTGGGTCCTAATTCTGACTCACCGAGCTACTGATGTGGTCACAAATATTCAGAATACTAGTCCAGCAGACAACTTGGAGACTGCTGGGCATACGGCTTTTCAAAATGGGTCTTTGAATGGGGATGCACAAGAGGATGTTAAGTGGATGGAAACGGTATTAATTTTCAGAACAAATTATATTTGCTTCCACAACTATTAGAGTGACTGATTGATCAATATATTTCTTCTTGTTTGATGCAGCTATTTCATTTTATCATCTCAACGTTGAAGTCTGGCAGATCTTCTTATTTACTGGATGTTATTGTGCAATTTCTCTATCCTGTACTTTCTTTGCAGGTATGTATGGTGCATTTTCTTTGTTTGTGTTACTTGACTGGTCTTTGCCTGTGGTTTCCATCTAATTGCTGCATTGATTGCTCCAAATTTTCTGAACACCCTGATTGTTTGCCATTATTCCTTTTATGCTCGTTTGAATGTTTGGGTTGGCTCACATACCTTAGGAAGAAAATAATAAGATTGAAGCTTTTTATTACATAATAAATAAGAGAAATGGGAATGTATAGCTCCTTATTTCAACTGAATAACATTATTTTTCAGCGTGCACTTTCCTTATTTGGTCTTTATACAAATCTTCCACTTGGTGCTTAGTCATTTTGCTGCACAAGCTGTGGTCATCCCTTCTCTCTTGTTGCCAGCATTTTGTTTCCAGTGATTTGGAATACATACTCGGATGCAAATTTGATGCACAATATTGGGGCTTGTTTAATTCTCTGGGGCATTTGATGTAGAAACAGCATACTTGAATTTTTTGCCTGAACGTGCCGATAACATTGGGCATCCTGCATCTTTAGCTGACAAAGATATTATTACCTTTGTGAAGGAAACATCAAATAAAGATTTGTCAACACTGGCCAAGGCATGTTTTGAATTGCTGAAATGGAGAATTTTCTGGGCACCTCATCTCCAGAGGGCTGTTTCAGTGATTCTTTGTTCTGCCAATGATCCGAACTGGCGGACCCGATCAGCTACTTTGACATATCTGCGTACTTTTATGTATAGGTATTGTGCATTTTCTGTATGCCTTATCTCTTACATCGTGGATCCTGTTTTATCATGTTAACATGGTAATTTCAAGTTCTTATTTCCAGTTTTTGTCGCATATTTATATTTATTGCAGTATATTGAGAAGTCAAACTTGTTCAAAGCAAGCAAGGAATTTCACTTTTAGATTTTCCACACAAGAATATGTATTAATCACTTGTTATATATTGCAATTATATTTTCCATGATCTCATGTTTTAACAAGTTATTTGTTATAGATCTGAATGTGAATATTTTTTTATGCGTTGAACGTAATTAGAGCCATGTTTAGTATTTTGTGGGAATCAGCTTGAGGGGTGTGGGTTAAGAAAGTATTTATGATTTGGATTCTTAAATAGTTGGCATGCTCTTTTTATTACAGGCATACTTTCATCCTCTCAAATGTGGAAAAACAACAAATTTGGAAAACTGTTGAAAGTCTCCTAAGAGATAATCAAGTAGAGGCAAGTTCCTGGCTGAATCTTCAATTTGATGAGTTTTGTAGATTTCTAGATGCAAATGTAGATTAGCTGGTGAAGATTAATCCTTTGTTCAATTGATAGTTTAATAATCATTGACCTGACTGATTTTTATATGTGATAAGATGTCAGAGATTCCTGAAATAAAATAGCAGTTGTGAAATACTAAGTCACCAGGTGCATTAGGATAGTCCTTTATGTAAAGGTTTCTTTCATCGTGGGAGTTACCGAGGGAGCGAAGTCCTTGGAAAACAGGACAAGTCATTCTATTTTTGCTTTCAACATAAAAAGCTAATTCTTGGTCAGGTAAGGGAGCATGCTGCAACAGTTCTAGCAGGTCTAGTGAAGGGTGGGAATGAAGATCTTGCTAGAGACTTCCGTGAAAGAGCTTACTTGGAGGCGAATACCATCCATAGGAAGAGAAAGCAAAGGTTATATAATGATCTTCTGTTCTATAAGTTAGATTTCTCTTTCACTGAGTATACATTTTTCATGCACACATTGATGCACCTTTTGGAGTCCATGTCAAGCATACGTGAGGTTGGCCTTTTGCATTGAAATTTCTTTTTATCTAATTGACATCAAAATACTATCTATGTTCCTCACAGTCATCTTAATTATTGTGTGTGGGATCACCACTGGTATACCATGTTTTCATATCTGTTTTGCTTTTAGTACACAAGCAGCTAGTCCTGGTATGGATGATCTTGTAATTTTGACATAGAGATAGTATACCTGATTGTAGGAATCTGAAAACTGGCCAATCTATAGCATCTGTTCATGGTGCTGTACTCGCTTTGGTGGCTTCTGTGTTGTCAGTTCCATATGATATGCCCAGGTATGTTCATGTTAATATATGGAACCAATTGTATCAAGTGTTTTCAGATATTCGTTTTGTATGAAATGGTGATGATATGCAACTTATGGCAAGTTGCTTCATAACCATGTCAGATCCTCCTTATAGTGGCAAGTGGTCAAGTTATCATATTAGTGTTACCTGACCAGCTAATGTGCCTAGTTGAAGTAGTGTTTTGAGTAACAATAATATCAGGTAGCGTTTCTATCTATATTTATCGAGAGCTGAATGAATGAAGGTTGTAATTTTCTTAATGTCTATACTTCAAACTCTGTGGGTATAGTTTTGATTATTTTCTTGATGAGATTAATTATAATCCTGCTGACTACTTTTCCGTTCTTAAGAAACATCGGAATTGCAATTCTAATCTCAGTCCTCTTGCCTTTGTGAGGTTCGCTAACTGCATAGTCATTTATCCCTTGCTATGGCGGATAATTAGGGACATTGAATCGTGTTCCAACTCAAAATGCAGGTCATGTCATTAGTGCTTGAGGGTAATTAGGGACATTGGCTCTTGGTTTAAGGTGGTGCTAATTAATCAAACTTAAAAGAAGTGTTTCTGGAATTAGCTAAAATAAGCACAGTAGAGTTTTGTCTTCTTTCCTGTGTCATGGGATTTGATGAGAAGCAAGGTCTTGTATAGTTGGTAAGATATCCAAAAATGCATGGCTGCTTAGGAAGATGGTTGAAAGGTCTGTCTTTCTGGTTCTTTTTATCTGTTCTTAATAACACAATCGTGGATTATGTCAATTACGACAGCAGAAATTGGCTGATCGAATTGAAGTACCTGCATAGTTATATGGAAGCTTAAAGAAGAAATAGTTGTGCTAGACACACTGTTATCAAATGACATAATCATGGTTGGGATCAATCTAATTTGTTTAAGACTTGCTGAAGCTCTCTTGCTACTTTTTTTTTTTCTGACTGTCATAACTGGCTGAGAACAAGGACTTTTTTAGAGCAACTTAAATGGGTTCCTGGAAACTCTAATAATTACTCTTACACACGCCACACCAGAAAGCCATTTTGTGACTCTTAACTTACATAATTTTGAAGAGATCTGATTGTTGATTCTTGTTGAAGGAATATATGAATGCATATAAATATGATAGCTTTGGCCCTTGTATTTTACCTGATATTTTTCATCTATTCAGTTGGTTACCTGATCATGTTACTCTACTGGCTTGTTTTGGAGGAGAGCCTTCACCTGTGAAATCTACGGTTACAAAAGCAATCGCCGAGTTCCGACGAACTCATGCGGACACATGGAATGTCCAGAAAGATTCATTTACTGAAGAGCAACTCGAGGTAGCTGTATAAATGTTTGTCACATTCCTTAGGTTGGAGGATTTAAATACCTTTCGTGATTTGTAAACCTCTACTTATTTGATACTGGCAGGTTCTAGCAGATACATCGTCCTCGTCATCATATTTTGCTTGATATACATGGCATTTTTAGCAAGAGAAGGTACTGTAGGAACTTATTAATGATTGAAAGGGTTTCAACACCAATGATTTGGTAGAACAAGAAGAAGTTATGCGATTCTAGGGTATAATTTGTATAGAAGTTTATTTACATTTTTCATTATTTGTGATAAGATATCTGTTATTGTCAATAAATGAAGGGTGTCATTGCCTATTTTGTGATGTAAATATCCTTAAACTATTGAGTTCATTAGATCATCAGATGGTAAATCCCATAGAACGCAGTCTGTATTGAAGAGGGATGAGCCATTTCTAATCTCTTTCCCACCCTGGGATTCTTCTCCATTCTCATCATCGAGCTTTTCATGCAATCTACCTTGTTGGTCACCTGCTGTGCACGTGCTTCCAGTGCACATACTCTGACTCCATGGCGATAAAGCTACTTCGTTGCCAAAAGAAGATGGACCACATAAAAATGCATTAACTGATGAAGGGAAGTAGGCGCAGCTGCCTGCAAAATTGGCAGAGGTAGCACCAGTGGAATCCCAGGTCTTGTTTGGGGGCAGAATTCCAGGTTCTTGCATAGCCCTCGAGAAACCAAGCTTGATTCTCTCAATAGTATCATCATTTTCATCATGTTTAGTGGCAATATAAGGGGATGGGGTGTTCCCTTGTACTCCATTTGTGTTGCATTGTAGCACCTGGAAATCAATCCGCTTTTTAGTGAGCAGGTGGAGCATTTCATCCTTGAAGCAGCCAAGGGCTGCTTCTGCAAGGTTAGCCACCTGCGGTGTTGCTAGTGTGGTGGCAATCTCTGCCATGAGGTGGGAGAAGGGCTTGTGGGTAACTGGGTCTATTCCCATGCCAGAAAGCTTCCTTTTCAGCTTGGTGTTCCAGTGATTTTTAACATCATTGTCTGTGCGGCCTGGAAGCTGAGCAGCAATCAATGACCATCTGTGATGCCATTTCGCAATCAGTCATTGAATAGCAGAACTTGATACAAAAAAAGGTTTATGCAGCATGTATTGAAAGACTGAGCAAATATATATATATCTCGATTGGTGTACCGGTTGCCAACAACAGAGTGAAGCTTGACAATGGTATGTTCTTCTGCATCCGAAAACTGGCCGTGCTTCAGATCAGGCCGGAGATAATTAGTCCACCGCAACCTGCAACTCTTCCCACATCTCTGGAGACCTTAATCATACAAGGACAAAAAAAAAAAAAAACAATAATAATCCGGTCATAAATAATATCATATGAATGATGATGCTATTAAGAACATTAATGTGGAGGGGGGAGAGGACAGAAACCAGCATTCTTGGGGATGAGCCGCCAGTTACGGGTGCCGTGTTGGGCGATGTAAGAAGAGAGTTTGTTATCTTCTTCAGGTGTCCATTGCCCCCTTTTCACGTTGTCCTTCTCACAACACGGAATCCTGCCCATCTGTGTGTGCTTGTCTTTTGTTTACTCTTCTTCTCTCGCACTATCCTCCTTGAGAAATGCTAATACTTTGGCTACTATAATGCTGTCTACTGTCTAGTGCCTCAAATTTTGGGGGAGCAAAATTATAAAGAAAAGAAAACAAGTGGAAGTGAGAAAAGAAATGGTAAGCGGGTCAATTCTTATATACAGAAACAAAAGTTTGGTTTGCATATGAAATATTGCATGGGGTTAAATAAAATGGGAAATAATAAAAATGACATCGAAGGCGCATGATTTTATTAAACTATTCAACGCTATTGAGAGTGTGAGAGGTGGGCTGGTAGCTCACCCACAAGACACCCGGTCAACTCTCTCTCTCTCTCTCTCTCTCACTTGTTGACTCCCTTTGGAGGTCCTTGCAGATGTTTCGGGTTGGGTGGCTTTCTGCTTTGATCACACAATTGTACCACCGCCTCCATAGTAGGAGTCTCGAATTCCTTGAAAGCAGAACATGTGAAGTTTAAGGTTGTTCCACGTACGTGCGGCTCATCATTTTGACACGCAGCCTCGAGAGAAAATGAAGGGTCTTGTTTTGCTCAACTTGCAAGAAAGAAGCCATTGATGCGGTAGAGCAGACACAACCACCTGCCCTTGTACTCTTTCTAATTACTCCGTACAAAACATCTTGCCCGATACCTTGTTGACGGGGGGGACTACCAATTTGAATGCCGCCAGTTAAGTGTTCATGTGAATATCTATTATCTAAATACTATTTATTATTCAACATAAAATAATTATATACATCGAAAAACATACACAAATTTTATATAATATTAATTCACAGGAACCGTGCTTTAAACAATTCCAGGTTCCATGTAGTTCTGATGATGAATCCATGGCTTCTCAACTAAAACTTGGAGATGCCTTCACCATGATCAGTAATTCTGCCTCAGGACATCCCTTTTACTCCCTTGGCTCAATCTTGCACTCATCAGCCCTTCAACTGATCCAATCAAAGCAAACGCTGTCACCAAAAAGCAGATGACGCTGAAGGCTCGAAGCACGATCCACTTAATTGTCCATGCCTCAATATTTTTCTGCTTAAAATACATTTCCACAGGAAAATATACAGCTAAGGGCCAAAAGCCGAATCCTCCTACCAATCCAATAACCTGGTTGAAGTAGGGAAACATCATTGCTATCGTGGTTGTTGATACGACGTAGATAGTTCGGAAACACAATCTGAGGAGATTCAATTGGAAACCTGGCAACCGTGGGAATTTGTAGGTGAGATTCTTATTCAAAAATCTGTTGTCTGGATATTTCTCTGCAATCCAGTTTTCAATGACTGCAAATAATGGCTGACTGTAAACCTGTCAGCAAAATCAAACATTGTGAATATTTCAGGGATTGTTACTTCTACGACGCTACGAAGGTGCATCTGCTTATCTTGTTATCATGAACATTGTGTACAGACACATACCTGATAGCCACCAACTAGATGAAGCACAATACAAGCATTGGCCAGGTCAATAAGCCAGTACGGTTCATAAAATCCAAATCCTGTCAAGAGGTTCCCTGGTGTTTTTTCTCCAAAAGCTGCATAACCAAAGCCTCCGCAGCAGAGGTAGAAAAATGTGGTGCCGACAACTGCTATTGTCGATGCCTTCTTCATGCTCTTGCTTTCTGATGGAGGTGATTTTAAAGTATCCTTTACGATTTCCAAGTTTCAACACATACAATTAGTCTATTAAAAGAACTACACTGGTGTTTGATCATTTCAGCTTAAAAACTTACCCATCCAGAATCACAATTCATACCTGTATTTCTAGTAGAATTAGGGAATATGGATATGCAAATGCAATATCTCCAAGTGCTTGAGATACATTCCATACTTTATCAGCTGCCCTGTAAGCTGAGACTCCTGCGATCCCACCCTTAACAAATCCATTTGCTGAAATTTTAGAGACAACAGAAACTATTCAGAATAGATGGAGCTAAAAGTTTACAGGAACAATGACCCCGACACAAGATTTGGAGGGCCAATAATAGCTGATGCTGTACCGCACCTATCACTTGCGCAAACCCAAGTGCAAATCCTATAGAGGCATAGCTGACTGACATGATTGCAGCAATAATTGATAGCCATTGTAGGTTATGGAAATCTGGTATTTGGGACAGTACAACTTGAACCACTCCAAATAGTAGCATATATAAAGAGCCTCCATATTCACAAGTAGCCTCGTGCCCTTCTTTGTGATAACAGTTTGATTTCTGAATTGCCCTTCATCAGAAAAATAGTAATTGTTTTGTAAAGAACCACAAGGGCAATGCTCGTCATTAGAAGATCATTTACATTCGAAGATTCCATGGAAATGCAAACTTAGATGATGAATCTACGACTTGAGAGTAGATTAAATTACAACAGATGTACCTCATGCTGATAGCAGTAGTAATAGTGTAGGCAATTCCTGTTCCATACAAGCCTATTTGTGCTAAGACGCCACATATCAATGCGTTCCTTTTTCCTGAGTCCATGCAATCACCAACTATTAGAAGCTAGTTAATATGTTCATAGCATAATTAAATTAAATCTTTCTCTAAATCGATAGCTTCAACATGATTTGAATTATTAGCAGTAATAGCAGCCACCATAAAACACACATGGTTAAGAGCTTGTTTGGAAACGCGGCCAGCTTTAAATCAAATCCAACAGTTGATTCATGCACTGTGATAATATTTCTACCAAATAAATACACAAACATAACATTAACTTAACTCAAGGGGACAAAAATTTGCATAGCTATAATCATCATAATGCCTGTCTACATTTTTTCAATTCTCTCTTGCTTTGTTATGGTCCAAATCAATTCTCAATATCAAAGAGCCCTCCTTTTCTTCTTCTAAAGTTCTTGAAAAATACAAGCAAGAAAGAAAGGAAAAAAAACAATAATAGTGACATTCGCAAAGCCTTATAATTATTAGCTATAATAAATCTTAATATATAAAAGAACTCCAAGCTATAATTTCTATTTATTTAGTACCGTACCCTTCCATTTACTTACATTATCATATTGAACGAATGAATTATTCAATCCATATAGGATTGTTTTTCTTTTTTCATCTATAAATAATTTATAAGTTGACTTTGCAATAACACAATTATTAGCTTCACGTTAAGAGGAATCTGCCATTGTTAATCTATATAGAAAAAAAAGAAGAAGGAAGAGGCCAGCTAACATTTTTATGGTATATATATAGCGGGGATCGTCAGCCTGCAAAAACCTCGTTCTTTGTGCTTGGAGCAACCTTGCTACGTACGACATGTATATATTTAAGCTATCCTAAGTCAATTGTTGTTTCTTTTCATTTTGATATTCTTTGGAGAGAATCCAATGAATGTGGCCCTTCGTCACCCTAATAATTAAGTTGTTTCAATTTCTAACTCTATAGTAGTCGTCGTTGTCTCGGAAAGGGGAGAAATAAAGCTGAGGCTTGGCATGCAGGAGTCCGTCTTGGCCTGAGACCCACAGCAATTCCGTTTGGTGGCTGCACAAATGACAAATCTTGCTGTCTCCCATCTATATTTATTTAATTCTCTTGACTTGTTTGCTTCAACCTGTATAAAGGGCAAGCATGACGCCCTAATTTTCAAGCAAAAATCTCAAAATCCAAATTCATTTCATGTACAAACAAGCAAGCACTCTAATTGAAACTTGCTAGTGGGCATGGATATATAAATAGGGGGATTCAATTGAAAAGGAAATTGGAATAATATTCTTGTATCTTATCTTACCTAAAGTCTCATGAACAGCTTCAAGGTAAGATCGATTTCTCTTGGGACCAAATTCAGGATCAGGAGATCGATAACAATCGCAGAGAAGGAAAGCAGAAACAAGGGTGACTAAAGCAAAACAAAGCATGGTTACAGGACCAGCAATCCACCCTAACTGAGCCATGCTCCATGCTAGTGATAGCACCCCTGACCCTATCACTCCGGTTATTATGTGTGCCACTGCCGTCCATGCGGTCCCTTCATCACATTTCATTTCACAATCACTTGATTTGAAGTTTATATATATATATATGATCTTAAAAGGGCATTAAGGAGAGTAATTGAAATGCATCAAAACTACGAAATATTTTGTTTTGAAAGTGGATTTATGGATGTACATGAGATGAATATTGTGAGGAGCATATAAACTAGAATTTGAATCTTTGTAAAGCATTGATCTTTACTTTAATTGGAAGAAGAAGAAGAAGAAGAAGAAGAAGTTAGAAGACAAACCAGTTCTCTTGATTCCAGGCCTAGGAGCATGCAAGAATGATGATGCCTCTTCTTCTACTCCCATATGGCCTTTCAAGCAAACTCCCCTTTCTTTTGAGAGAAACACAACGTTGTTTTTATAGGCTATATGCTAAATAATTTTCTTACAATTCCAATCTCAAGCCTGGTTTCTGATCTTTTGTTTTACAAACAAAAAAAGCAAAGTTTAGGCGAGGTGCTTGCATTATTCAAGAAGAAACAGTATTGTTTCATCATTGGCTATGACAAGCGAAAACGACTTGTAACTACTGCTTAGTTTTTTAGTCTCCTCGTTGCAGATGCCAGTGCCACGAAC
>Ga0325404_1002689_pt1 | contig 18974 bp, 12 predicted proteins | sample PopdelMetagenome_18_FD_205664 | JGI IMG/M metagenome (GOLD analysis project Ga0325404, IMG submission 205664) | Populus deltoides microbial communities from Bellville, Georgia, United States - Xylem-Control-R1 | ecosystem: Host-associated > Plants > Phyllosphere > Stem > Wood/Secondary xylem... | reverse complement strand
TTGATTTATGTTCATAGTTTAGAACAGAGAAATCTAACAGGATGTAATGAATTAGTGCAGAGTGGTGTCTGAATATGCAGAACTATGTTAAGGAAAGGCATGCTAGATTACTTATTCTAGCCTTTTCTTATTTTTTATTTTATTAAGAATATCACTAATTGATTTGTTTCTCAAATAATTATTAAGATGTTGCTTGTCATCATCCTATTGGTTAATCGTTGGTCAATTGATGACAAATGGTCAAACTAACATAGCTTCACCATAGAGATAGACAGAAGAATACATGTCAAGATGCTTTTCAAGGGCAAGAAATGGAACAAGCTTTTAGTTTTCACCGTTGTAGGGATCAAATTGAAAACATTTTTAGAAAAGGGACTGAATTTATTATATTGTTAGATGGGAGCCACGCCCACGCCTGCTAAACAACTCCACGATTGACAATCTAGAAAATTCAAAAATTTTCCCAGTAGTTAGATTTTTTGAACATAAAATCAATTGTTGGATGTTCAAATCGTTATGAACAAAACATAGTATGCATTTCAAAACATGACATGACAAATCATGTTTTAAATTTCATAATTAATTTTGGAATTAATAATCTAAAACAAAAGGAAGAAAAAAAATTAATAGTCTGTTTGTTACCATTTACTGTTTTCTATTTTTAGAAAATCAAATATTCCAGAACATGCATGGCAATAACATATTTGCAAAGGATATAAAGATAATAATGATAGTATTAGTGAAGTTAATGATAATAATTAATGATGATGTTGAAGAAAGTGATGGTTGTGAAAGAGTTAGATAAAAATGTTGGTTGTGGTATTTATTTTATTACAGTGTTTGGAAATGCAGTTGAAATTATTTTTTTTAAAATTGATATTTTTTGTTAAAAATTATTTTTTTTATGTTTTCAGATCGTTTTGATATGCTGATGTCAAAAATAATTTTTAAAAAATAAAAAAATATATTATTTTGATATATTTCCGAGCAAAAAATATTTTAAATCGTAACTGTTACTACACTGCCAAACATTCTTTTAATGATGGTGATATTTTGATGATGATTGTGATGATGATATCAGGGATGATGATTGTGATGATAATAATATTAATGGTGGTGATATTTTGATAATGATTATGATGATAGTAACGGGAATGATATTTTAATAATTATAGTATCAGAGAAGTTAGGCCATATTCGTTTCCTGGAAAGTGGTTTTTCGGAAACTACTTTCCAAATTTTCCTGTGTTTGTTTACCATTAGAAAAGTTGGTCAACGGAAAACACTTTTTAGTCAAAGAAAAATTTGGCCTGATTTCCAGGAAAGTATTTTCCTGGAAAATTTGGACGGAAAACACTTTCCGTAAGTTGTAAAAAATTTAGAAATGTCATATTATTTGCTGATTATATCAAATTTGGTCCTCAAACTTTTGATTGCTATATATATATATATATTATTTTGAATATTTATTTTTCAATTTCATCTCTTAAAATTTAATTTTTATATTAACTTTGGTCCTCTTTTTTATAATTGTTATTTACTTTTCCCTTATCATTTTTTTATCGAAATTTTTTATCTATTAAATTTGATCCTTATTCTTTTGATTGTTACTTTTTTTATTTGAAATAATTTATGAAATGTTAATTATTATTATATTAATTTCTTCATCTTTTATTTTTTAAATTTGATCTCTATTATTTTGATTATTATTTATTTTATTTGAGATAATTTATGAAATTATTTTTTTTAATTTCATTCTCATTCAACTTTTTAAATTGTAAGATTTTTTCTTTATTATTTTAATAAACTTTAGAAAAATAAAACATTAATAAGTTATTTTCCAGCTCATTTTCCACGATATAACCAAACACTGGAAAGTGTTTTCCAACTTATTTTTCATTATACCACCAAACATCAGAAAATAATTCACTTTTCTGGAATTCTCCTTTCAAAATGAAACTACTTTCCAGCAAACAAATGGGGCCTTAATGATATTTTGAACCGCAATCGCTATTATATTCTCAAACATCCCTTTAATGATGGTGATATTTTGATGATGATTATGATGATGATGATGATAATGAGGATGATATTTTAATAATGACAACATTAATGGTGGTGATATTTTTATAATAATTTAGAAATGTCATATTATTTGCTGATTATATCAAATTTGGTCCTCAAACTTTTGATTGCTATATATATATATATATTTTTTGTTTTGAATATTTGTTTTTCAATTTCATCCTTTAGAATTTAATTTTTATATTAAGTTTGATCCTTATTTTTATAATTATTATTTGCTTTTCCTTTATCATTTTTTAATTGAAATTTTGTATTTATCAAATTTGGTCTCATTCTTTTGATTGTTACTTATTTTATTTGAAATAATTTATGAAATGTTAATTATTATTATTTTAATTTTTTCATCTTTCAATTTTTTTTATTTTTTAGATTGATTATTATTTATTTTATTTGAGATAATTTATGAAATTATTTTTTTTCAATTTCATTCTCATTCAACTTTTTAATTTGTAAGATTTGTTCCTTATTATTTTAATAAAATTAAAAAAGTAAAACATTAATAAGTTATTTTTTAGTTTATTTTCCATGACATAACCAAATATTGGAAAGTATTTTCTAATTTATTTTTCATTATACTATCAAACATCGAAAAATAATTTACTTTTCCGGAATTCATTTAAAAAAAAAAACTACTTTCCAACAAACAAACTGATTTTTTTTTTCTTTTAGCTTTTGCATTTTCAAGCTTTCATGGAACCAGTAAAGCATATATATTGAAGCTATATTTATCCCCCATGTATTTCACATCTTACAGCATGAAAAAAATAATACTTCTTTATATATATATATATATATATATATATATAAAGTTATGCATGCATGGCCGTCCAAAATTGTTCGGAAAAGAACTTTAATTTGTTCTCTCTGCAGCCCTTTATAACTTTTTATAGAATATTAATGGATAAAGAACAAGCCGTCTTCTTCTTTTTCTAGCTAATAATACAAGTTAATTATCATGTCTTTTCAATCTTGTGTTCAGCAAGATCAGACAGAATTTCTTTTCACCCTTACCAGTACTACTGTTACAAGCAACTGCATAAATATTAAAGATAAAAAGAAAGATTCATAAATGAGAATCACATTTGAAACCTCTATGATTGTGTCGTCTGTGTACTCGTTATGACGAGTAAAACTTGTTTTTTTAATGTAAAACAGAGAAATGTCCTCCATTTCTAAACCTGTAATTAATCTTTTTGCATATTCATATTCCATAAACAGCCAAAATAAAAATACAAGTATAAGAATAATATTAAATTACTATAAAATTTAAAATTTAAAATAATAATGTCATTTTGTTTTACTAATTATCATCACTTCAACCAAAAAACTTAGCTCAATTTAACTGTTTAATTAATCATGTAAACACAGCTAATCGTATAAATAATGAATCAAGTTAATATATATTTTTTAATTATTTGATCAATAACCTCATATCATAGTTCAATGGTTAACGTTTTTGTATAATAAGAAGAACCGGGGGGGGGGGGGTTAAAATTTAACATGGTTTTCTTGTTTTTAATTTCTCTAATTTTGTTTAATGTGTTTAAATAGATTTGTGTTTAATTTTTATCGTATATATTTAAAAAATATGAACAATTGTTATGAATAAAGAATAATATTTTATCTAGTCATATATTATTCATGATATGAACTATATAGGCATGTGATTTAATATTTATAGGATTCTGAAATATCAAAATAAATAGATTAAGTCACTACATGACATTTAAAATTTAATATTATAATCCCATTTATTTTAAAGCTACTAAAAATATTATAACAAGTTTACATGCTTAATCTATAGTCATTTTAATTCAAATATCACAATAATAAATTTATTCGCAACACAATAACTTGATTGTTCTGTTTCATGGCACAACGCAACACAACAAAACACGATGAACGGACCACAACAACCGAATCATTGTGCAGCACATGCTGTCCAACGAGAATTCAAATAGGCTCAAAGGAATAGAGCACAACTTCCAAGTAAGCTAAAATACTTGCTCCAAGCTAAAGCCACTTCACTTTCAAGCTAGATCGAACAATCACTTGGTATAAGTTGTAGTTAAGAGATCCTATTCTTGTGTTTATCATTAGTGTGTATACGTACTAACAATGTCTATAGCACTTAATATTGAGGGCCCTTCGCATAGTACAAGCTGCAGTACTGATCATGCGTGGCTGCAGTCCTTGATGACCGAAAGTAGGGCCGGAAATTCCAACCAAGTGAATGAGCTAGAGGTTCCAAGGGTTCCATCAGAGTTTCGCAAAATGAAAGAGAACACGGATTGCTATGAGCCACTGGTTGTCTCCATCGGTCCCTATCACCATGGGAAAAAAGAACTCAAGGAAATGGAGAAACTCAAGGCTGAAATGGCCGGCCAGTTTGTCAGAGATAGTAGAGTGACTGCTGAAGAAATGTACAGCAAGGTCAAAGAATTGGTCAGCGATGCAAGGAAATGCTATGCAGAGGAGTCAACACGTCAGTTCGACGATGAGAAATTCACCCAGATGATGTTTCTTGATGGCTATTTCATTCTCCAGGTTGTCTCCGACAATCTTAAGCAACAGAACCTGAGGAAGGAAGAAGTTGCTTCGGTTAGAAGGGACTTGTTCTTACTAGAGAACCAACTCCCCTTTCGAGTTCTTATCCCATTGATGAGGTTGTTGGTTACAAGTATGCTAATGTTTAATTTAACTAGATGTGATTTAGCATGAACATGAACTAGAATTTTTACTTTTGTTGAAGTTCTAATCTTAGCATTAAAATTATATTTGTTGATGAACTCAGGTTATATAAAAGGAAAGGGGATCACATTGCCGTGGAGGATACTTCTCCGTCCAAACAAGTAAAACAATCTTCCTTCTGCCATCTATTTTAGTTCTTTTGTGTTTAGTTTAGGAGCATTCTAAATTTATTAATTTTTTATTGAATTATTTATATTATTCTGCTCATAACTTGCATGCATCATATATTGTACTCGCATAAAAAATTGAACAAAACAATTTTATTGCATTTTTTCCAGAGTTCGAGTTCGGAAAGTGAAGATCAAAATTGGATGAAAATACTTGAAAATTTCTCCAAAGACATTCATGAAATACCCCCTCAAAGAGAGTTGTGCTGGAAAAAAATATCCCCTTTTTTTTCAGAATTGTCAAGAGCATTAAAATTAAGTTCGAAATCCCCAATATCCAAGGATACTGCCTTTGGTTTAGATCCTTACGATCATCTTCTCGAATTTTTTTATTTCAAGTTCGTATACGGCGAATTAGGACAACATCTACCAGAGAGAAGAAGGTACGGGGAGATCACAAGCTGGAACCGGTATTATTCTGTCAACGAGCTTAAGAACGTTGGAATTTCTTTTATGCCAAGCAACACCCGTGTTTTCACCGATGTCAAGTTCAAAAATACATTGCTCGGTGGAGCGCTCTGCATTCCTCCACTAAGCATAGAGGAAGAAACCAAGTCCTTGCTTCTGAACTTGGCAGCCTATGAAACATGCGCTGGTTGGTATTATGGTAGGTGCACTTCGTATGTATGCCTTATGCGTTCACTGATTGATAAACCTGAAGATGTGAAGGAGCTGCGATCAAAGGGAATACTCCGCACCACTATAGGAAGTGACGATCAGATAGCACAAATCTTCAAAGAGATAACAACCAATCTGGCGCCCAACCCTTCTGCTTACAATGAGGTCAAACGCTCTGTTGAATCGCATTATAGAAGCAGTGTCAAGAGATGGATCATTGAAAATAAGGGTCCTTTTTCTACAGCAGTGGTCAAGTACTCTTTTATTTATGGCATTGCAGTAAGTGCCATACAAGCTTACTTAGCAGAAACAAAAGAGAAACCAGGTTTCGGCAACTGCAGCTGCTCAAACGCCACCCTATAATTAACACCCTTAAAACTTGATCATACACATAAGAGCTGTTTTTTTTTTTTCATCGTCCTTTTGTTTTCCCCATTAACAGTGTGGATTGGTTTGCCATATGATATATATGTACTGTTGTACTGTTTGGATTGTCGTTTCTTTCAAGAAGTCGTGTGATTCAAATTGATAATTAATAAGCAATATCATTTTCAGATACAAATTTATTAATGCATTCGCTTTTGCACTTTCAAGAAGTCGTACAATTTACAGTTCATGGTTCTTTCTTTTCTTCTCTTTTGCATCTTCAAGCTTTCATGGAACCAGTAAAGCATATATATATATTGAAGCTATCTTTATCCCCAACGCATTTCACATCTTACAGCATGGAAAAAATTAAAAAAAAAATCAAGTCTAGCTTGAACAAGAAACGATGAGTTACTTCTTAATTATGAGCAGAAATCATTAACATCACTTAAATATTGGGTATACATAAATCGATATTTACAAGCACCCTACATCTAAAAATTAATATTTTTTTTTAATATGAGCCTAGCTACCTTCAGATAAAAGGATAATTAATATGATATCAATGCCATATTTTCTATTAAAAAAACATATGAAATAGATAAAGCAAATCCAAGGTGTAGGGTTTTAGTGTTCATAAAAGAAAGAGATAAAGATCAGTAAAATTGATATTTTTTTAGAGTTGCTGGGGATATAGGATGGTGATGTGATGCATTAATTAATAGGTTATTTGTAATTAATAGAGTTTTTTTTTTTTTTTTCAAAACTGAAGCAAAAGAAAACTAAACATTTGTGAGACACGCTGTTAGTTTTTTTTTTTTCTTTCTTGATAATCCTTTAAATCTTCACGAGAGTTGTGATTTGGATTTGGTATCAATTTCTACAAAATGGGGGAGGAAGAGTACCTGCATTATGTAGATCTTGTAGAAAGAATTACTATCGTGTCCCCCCTTCAGTGGACTTCCTAGTGCCATTTTCTTTGCTGGTAAATGTCAAAATGCAGTTAAGAAGGTTAGATATATCAATTTCTCCCTGGGAGTCCCAGTCGATAAATTAGTATTAAAGATGAGAAAATCCGTGAAATGCAGTTACCATCACATTGTTCAAGACATTGTTCATCAGCAATCATCACATTCACCTAATGAACCTATGAGCATTAGAGATATGAAGAAGCGAGGAGATGACATGTACTTGAATTTCAAACTTTAAAACGGAGCTATTACCTCAGAATTAGAGTACTTGAGTTCTCTTTTATGCTTGGTAGCTCCTTCTAACTTCTCGATAGGATTGACAGGATTCAAGAAATCAACAGGCGGGCCCTCTGCTGAGCATAGGACAAAGCCGATCACACAGCTGCATGCCAGATAACAAAAGAGACGTGTAAGAATCAGTTCATACTCAGATAGAGAATTCACTAACATTAATAAAAACCAAAATCTCAACTTCATGTTGAAATTATTCAGCATTGAACATAAACAACAAAGGGTGTGATTGCAGAACTATACTTCAAGCGGACATGATCGATTTAAGTATCCACTGGTCCCACAATTGTTAGAAAAATATTTATGAGACGAAAAAAAGCAAGAACTCAATTCTTAGTTGATCCTAAAATATATATCATAAACTTTGAAATAAATTATGCTTTACATTAAAAAAAAAAGGTTTTACAAATAACGAATCTTTCTTTTTATCTTTAATATTTATGCAGTTGCTTATTACGCAGGTTGATTATCTAAAAAGGTGAAAAGAAATTCTGTCTGATCTTGCTTAATTAACACAAGATTGAAAAGACATGGTAAGTGGCAGGGATAACTTCTATATTAGCTAGAAAAAGAAGAGAAAGAAGAAGACAGCTTGTTCTTTATCCAATATTCTATCAAAAGTTGTAAAGGGCAGAGAGAACAAATTAAAGTTCAAACAACTAATTACTTCTTAACAAAAACCAGAAATCATTAATTTTTCTTGTATATTAGGTTTCCTCATAGTTATTAAACTATGAATTGATATAATAATCTAATAATTTAAAGTTTGATTTCAAATTATTGTTGACCTGCAGTTCAATTACTGTTGGCTTGGTAAAATAAAAAAATTTAAAAATTATTTTTTTGGAAAAAAAATGTTAGACTCATATTAACAAGATAATTTAATAACTCAAGCCTTAAATTGGATTAATTAAATTCTAGACCATATGTGACAACTGTGATTTACATGAATCATTGACAAACTTCATCTATCTAATATTTGGATCATTTCTGAGGTTATTTGGTTAGAAAAATTCTACAATATTAGGTCTGGATTTTATTTTCCAATTAGTGTAATTTTTAAATCTTAATTCCTAATTAAACCGGGTACGTAGTTGCAAACTTATTTTTTAAAACAAAGATCATTTTTTCCATAATGGCATTAAAACACGACTGATTTAGATGACGTGGAAATTCATGAAGAAAAAAGAAGATGACATGTAAATTGAAATAAATAAGAATTATTTGGCACAAACTGATATTAATTTTAATATTGAAAAGGAAAATTAAGCTCCCTCTCCATTCCTTGCATTTCTAAACCTGTAATCTTTTTGCATTCATATATATTCCATAAACAACCAAAATAAATACAAGTATAAGAATTATATTAAATTACTATGAAATTTAAAATTTAAAATAATAATGTCATTTTTCTTACTAATTATTATCACTACAACTAAAAAACTTGGGCTCAGTTTAACTAATCATATATACAATAATTAAGTTAATATATTTTTTTAATTGTTTGATTAACAACTTCTTACTTCATATCATAGCTCAATGGTTAACATTTGTGTATAATAAGAGCGATGAGGGAGAATTTTATTAATTTTGAGGAAATAGACAACCTTTCTTTCTCTCTCTTCAAATAAATATATTATCTACCCCTTGTAAAAAAAATAAAAGAAAGGAGCATATTTTAATTCAAATATTACAATAATATATTTATTCATGACACAATAAATTGATTGTTTTGTTTCATGGCATAAAGCAACATAACACGATGACCAAACAAGGACAATCAAATCATTGTGCAGCACAATGCTGTGCAACGAGAATTCAAATAGGCTCAAAGTAATTAAGCTCGACTTCCAAGTAAGCTAAAATACTTGTTCCAAACTAAAAGCAACTTCATTTTCAAGCTAGGTCGATCAATCACTTGGTATAAATTAATATTAATTAGTTCTATTTAATATATGTTATCCCTCTGTTGACGTTCATCATCTAGAACTGGTACTTGCTTATCATTAGTGAGTAGACGTCCTAACAATGTCTATAGCACTAAATATGGAGGCCCCTTCACATAGCTCTTCACTTAGTCCTTTGCATAGTGCAAGCCTTGGTACTGATTCGTGGCTGCACTTGATGACCGAAAGTCCGGAACATGACGGAACTCCCGACCAACAGACAGATATTCCAAGGGTTCCACCAGAGTTTCGTGAAATGAAAGAGAACATGGGTTGCTATGAGCCAAAGGTGGTCTCCATCGGTCCCTATCACCATGGGAAAAAAGAACTCGAGAAAATGGAGAGCCTCAAGAAAAAAATGGCCCGCCAGTTTGTCAAAGATAGTAGCGTGGCAGCTGAAGAAATGTACAACAAGGTCAAAGGTTTGGTCAGCGATGCAAGGGAATGCTATGCAGAGGAGTCAACCGGTCAGTTCAACGATGAGAAATTCACCCTGATGATGTTTCTTGATGGCTACTTCATTCACCAGTTTCTCACCAACAAGCTTGCGAAACAGAACCTGAGGAAGGAAGAAGTTGCTTCCGTTACAAGGGACTTGTTATTACTAGAGAACCAGCTCCCTTTTCGAGTTCTTATCTCATTGATGAGGTTGTTGGTTACAAGTATGCTGATGTTTAATTTAACTAGATGTGACTTAGCATGAACATGAACTAGAATTTTTTACTTTGTTAAAATCTTAGCAATAAAATTATAATTGTTGATGAACATAGGTTTTATGAAAGGAAAGGGGATAACATTGCTGGGGAGGATAAGTCTTCGTCCCGACAAGTAAGTAATTTAGTTCTTTTGCATTTAGTTTAGGAACATGCTAAATTAATTATTTTTTTATTAAATTATTTATATTATTCTGCTCATAACTTGCATGCATCATAAAAATTTGAACTAAACATTTTTATTTCAATTTTCCGAGAAGCCGAGTATGGAAAGTGAAGATAAAAATTTGATGAAAATCATTGAACAGTTCTTCAATGACATTCTTGCAATACCTCCTCAAAGAGAGTCGTGCTGGGAAAAGATATCCAATTCTTTTTCAGAATTGCCAAGAAAATTAAGATCAATTACTTCGACATCCCCAGGATCCAAGAGTACGTTCATTGATTTCGATCATCTTCTCGATTTTTTTTATTTTAAGTTCGTATACGGCGGAGGAGAACGTGAACGAGGGAGAAGCAGGTACCGGGAGATCCCAAGCTGGAACAGGTATTATTCTGTCAACGAGCTTAAGAACGTTGGAATTTCTTTTATGCCAAGCACCACCAGTGTTTTCACTGATGTCAAGTTCAAAAATACATTGCTCGGTGGAGCACTCCTCATTCCTCCACTAAGCATAGAAGAAGAAACCAAGCCCTTGCTTTTGAACTTGGTAGCCTTCGAAAGTGGTTGGTATTCTAAAAAGTGCACTTCATATGTATGCTTTATGCGTTCACTGATTGATAAACCTGAAGATGTGAAGGAGCTGCGATCAAAGGGAATACTCCGCACCACTATAGGAAGTGACGATCAGATAGCACAAATCTTCAAAGAGATAACAACCAATCTGGCGCCCAACCCTTCTGCTTACAATGAGGTCAAACGCTCTGTTGAATCGCATTATAGAAGCAGTGTCAAGAGATGGATCATTGAAAATAAGGGTCCTTTTTCTACAGCAGTGGTCAAGTACTCTTTTATTTATGGCATTGCAGTAAGTGCCATACAAGCTTACTTAGCAGAAACAAAAGAGAAACCAGGTTTCGGCAACTGCAGCTGCTCAAACGCCACCCTATAATTAACACCCTTAAAACTTGATCATACACATAAGAGCTGTTTTTTTTTTTTCATCGTCCTTTTGTTTTCCCCATTAACAGTGTGGATTGGTTTGCCATATGATATATATGTACTGTTGTACTGTTTGGATTGTCGTTTCTTTCAAGAAGTCGTGTGATTCAAATTGATAATTAATAAGCAATATCATTTTCAGATACAAATTTATTAATGCATTCGCTTTTGCACTTTCAAGAAGTCGTACAATTTACAGTTCAAGGTTCTTTCTTTTCTTCTCTTTTGCATTTTCAAGCTTTCATGGAACCAGTAAAGCATATATATATATTGAAGCTATCTTTATCCCCCACGCATTTCACATCTTACAGCATGGAAAAAATTAAAAAAAAAAATCAAGTCTAGCTTGAACAAGAAACGATGAGTTACTTCTTAATTATGAGCAGAAATCATTAACATCACTTGAATATTGGGTATACATAAATCGATATTTACAAGCACCCTACATCTAAAAATTAATATTTGTTTTTTTAATATGACCCTAGCTACCTTCAGATAAAAGGATAATATGATATCAATGCCATATTTTCTATTAAAAAAACATATGAAATAGATAAAGCAAATCCAAGGTGTAGGGTTTTAGTGTTCATAAAAGAAAGAGATAAAGATCAGTAAAATTGATATTTTTTTAGAGTTGCTGGGGATATAGGATGGTGATGTGATGCATTAATTAATAGGTTATTTGTAATGCAATTCCAAATAACCTTAAGATGATGGCTCTAGAGGAACAAGTTTTTTTTTTTTTTTTCAAAACTGAAGCAAAAGAAAACGAAACATTTGTGAGACACGCTGTTAGTTTTTTTTTTTTTTTCTTGATAATCCTTTAAATCTTCACGAGAGTTGTGATTTGGATTTGGTATCAATTTCTACAAAATGGGGGAGGAAGAGTACCTGCATTATGTAGATCTTGTAGAAAGAATTACCATCGTGTCCCCTCTTCAGTGGACTTCCTAGTGCCATTTTCTTTGCTGGTAAATGTCAAAATGCAGTTAAGAAGGTTAGATATATCATCACACCATTCATAATTAAGATTGGAATTTAATCCTGAAAAGTTAATTTTTTTTTTATAAAAATAACTCACCACTTTAAATATTATGTTATGAATATACAGCATCTAATAAGCATTGATCATAAACACCACCAGTTCTCCAATAATTACTCCAATAATTACTATCATAGCATAGTTTTATAGTAATGTTTGATTTTTGCTCAAATATAAAAATAATCCAAATAGTGTTTTGGACATACTATCATGTAGAGGAGATTGAGAAAAGCACACGAATGAAAATAACACAAAATTCTGACATGAGACATGACCACATGTGCCATAACACATCGAGAGAGGCTGCCCACGCGCACCAGCACGCCCCACATGTTTTCTTCTTCCAAATGGTTTGACCCAACCCTACTCACGCATACAACCCGAATCATGATGACATCATCATGACATAAGCATGACATCAACCTGCATAGTTGGCACGCCATGTCTACAACCACTCAACATCCGATGGTGTTTTTATATGATAATTCTATTTAGTATAATTTTCTGTTGTTTGTAATTGTTTTTCTAGTATTGTTTTTATTTATATTACTTTTAATTTGATATTTAAATCGACTCTTTCTTATTGTTTATTTTACCAGCATGTTTTACAAGTCCAGTTCTATAAATGATCGGTTAGATGTAATCATTTAAGCTCGTTTTTGAAATCTACATGAGGCATGAGGCTCAGAAGTTGTTATTTAAGATTATTCTTTATTTTTCTAGATATTTTATATTCTTCTTTTGGTTAGATTTCAAAATTTCAAAATTTCAATTTTTATAACAGGATATCTTCTCCCTGGGAGTCCCAGGCGAGAAATTAGTATTAAAGATGAGAAAATCCGTGAAATGCAGTTACCATCACATTGTTCAAGACATTGTTCATCAGCAACCATCGCATTCACCTAATGAACCTATGAGCATTAGAGATATGAAGAAGCGAGTAGATGACATGTACTTGAATTTCAAACTTTAAAACCGAGCTATTACCTCAGAATTATAGTACTTGAGTTCTCTTTTATGCTTGGTAGCTCCTTCTAACTTCTCGATAGGATTGACAGGATTCAAGAAATCAACAGGCGGCCCTCTGTTGAGCATAGAACAAAGCCGATCACACCACTGCATGTCAGATAGCAAAAGAGACGTGTAAGAATCAGTTCATACTCTGATAGAGAATTCACTAACATTAATAAAAACCAAAATCTCAACTTCATGTTGAAATTATTCAGCATTCAACATAAACAACAAAGGGTGTGATTGCAGAACTATACTTCAAGTGGGCATGATTTAAGTATCCACTGGTCCCACAATTGTTAGAAAAATATTTATGAGACGAAAAAAGCAAGAACAAGAAAGAAAAGAAATAGAGCTCGTCATTACCTTGGATATATTCAAGTCAAAAATTACTTTTAATCAAATATATTTATAATTTTTTTATTCAAAATCTAAATACACAATTTAAATTAACTTATAAAAGTTATATCAAATATACTTCAAATTATCCAGTATCAATGGATTAATATAATGATTAATAAAAGCTATGAGTAAAATCTTATAAATACTTTAATTTGGATGTGATTAGTGTGTGTTTGGTGATACAGTGCAAGATGTTTTTTTTTAAAAAAATTTAATTAAAAATTTATTAAAATAATATTTTTTATTTTTAATATTAGCATATCAAAATAATTTAAAAAACATATAAAAATTATTAATTTAATATTTTAACATGTGAAAAGTAATTTGAGAAGTAGAAACTAGAAACTAAAACCAATTCAAGAATATCATCAAACATTAAAAGAATTTAAAAAAATTAAAAAACTTGATATTTGTGAGCCAATATACACCATATATCTTAAAGTGATTCAAATAAATCATTGCTTTTACTTTCTATTTGCTTGTGATGGCGATAAATGTGGATAATACAAATTATATAGATTATGTTTGGAAATTTTTTATTTTTTTATAAATTTTTTTTAATATCAATATATTAAAATAATTTTAAATAAAATAATAAATTTAAAACAAACAGAGTTTTAACTGCAATCCCTAGCTTTCCTTGTCAGATTCTGTCTTTTCTTCAAAAAGTAGCTTGTTGCCTAAAGAGAAACGATGTGTACGGTAGCTGTTGCTGTCCTCCATACAGTTTCTTAGATCGAGAAACGATACAACGAACAATGGTACTTTACCTTGATCGAGCTTCACATTAGGAATGGTCCCAAGAAATTATTAATTTTTTTTATAAATTTAAATTATTTTAATGAGATAATATTAAAAATAAATTTTAAAAATAAAAAAATATTATTTTAATATATTTTCAAGTAAAAAACATTTTAAAAAATAATCACTACTACAATTTCAAACACTACATAAAAATTACACTTTAAAATTATAAAAAAAAACTCAAATTCTGAATAAATTTATAAAAAGATTAATTCTAAAACTAATCTCAACATCAATTATAAAACTACTTGCTATTTAACCTAGCGGGTTGTAAATGTTTTTCCAAAACACAATATTGAGCATACAAGCTATTTCAAAGTGTTTTTTTATATAAAGAAATTCAAAGTTAAAATAAAAAAGATTTATAAAAATATCTAATTAAATAGATCAATAATCATCAATATAAATAAACAAAAAAAATTATCAACAGTAACTAAAAGAGAAATTGGTGAAATTAAGAGATAAATGTATATCAAAATATTTAATAACATAAAATAAAATATTTATCTGGTTGTTTTTACTGAAATTGTTTATTTACAAAAATAAATGAAATAGAAATATAAGCATAAATAAAACTGATCGAATAAACTCATGTTCTAAAAAATATTATGCTAGGCCAAACATACAGGAAATATTATTTTAAAATAAATATTTTTTGTTTTGAAAAATAAAGCTCATTTGTATAAAACAAAAAAAATAAATGAATTAAAATAATATCTTTAAAAATCAAATACAAACAAAATAGTTTTTTGAAATAAAAAAAACTAAAAATTCAAAATAAATATACTAAAACACCCCTCATTACTCTGGAAATTACAAATAAACTTGTATGAAAGGATAAAAATATCTCTAAACACAAAACGTTATTTTTTGTCTTTTCTAAGAGCAAACACATATTTCTAATGTATTATATAAGGGCAGAACAAAACAAATCTTGGTCAACAACTTAATATATATATTTTTTTTTACCTTGGAGGTAAATATTTTTACCATTTTAAAGTCTTTAGAAAGACTAAAAACCCCTTGGTCAACAATTCTAATTTTTCTTGACTCCAAGGGTAGAAATGTAATTTAAGTGTACAAAAAAATTAGAAAAAACTAAGATACTCCCGGATAATCTTTTAATGACAAATGGACCTCTAGAAAAGACCAAACCACCCTCATCACAAAACCTCCCATTTGTTTCCATCCAATAGCAAAATGATAATTTCATTATAGCTATCCATAGTATACTAAAGCTATCCAAGGGCAAAATGATAATTTTACTTACTCTTTGAACATGATAGAATAATTTAGTGTATAACTAGATTCGTGTCCAATACTACACTATGAGCTAACCTATTTTTTTTCAATGTAAAAAGAATGTTAAAGTTATGCAAGCACTTCCAAAAAAGAAAGAAAATTTGAGACTTATGTTATTATTTCAACTGTATTTAATAAACTTGGCTAATTTAAATAACTTGAATAATAAATACAATGATAATAAATAAATTGGCAAAAAATTCACAATGAAAAAAAACATGTTCAATTTAAGACCATGGTCATTGATTTGACTAAGTTTAATAAACTTGATTGATGGAATAATATGATTAAAAAAACCATCAATAGTAAATAAATCTCTCCTTTTTTTTTGCAATAATAATTAACTATAAAAATGAGTTTCCAATATAATAATCAAGAGGAGAATAAAAAAATGCAAGTTGAAAACTCATCATTGCTCTGTTGTGGACATCCCTTTACCACTAAAAAGAGTTAATCAAGATGGTTCTGATGCTACAATGAAAGGTTGTATTATGACACTAAAAGAGGTTATATGCATCGTAAGAGAAATGACTTAGAAAGCAAATCAAACATAAAATCATGAAGTGAGCATCTCATGCTTATAATTAATTAATTTATTTAATTTTGAAAAAAAGATTCGAGATAACCCTGGTCAATTCCAAACCCAGTGAAAATTCCTATAGAAAGAAAATAAAAAAAATAATGAAATCCAATCTCCAATTAAATAAATATTGATGAATGAAACTTAAAAATGCATGAGCTTAAAAAATGAAAAAAAAAAAAAACAAGCAGATTCAGGAGAACCTTTTAAACTTGAGTTAATGTCTTAAACTCATAACTCATGAAATTCTTGATCTAGACTCAATCAAGAAGCTCAATTCCCAACCAATTTAATATTAAAGAATGAAATTGAAAAAAAAATCAATTTAAAAAGTTTATCATAACAGAAAAAATAACAATAAAAAAAATTTAATCTTATAGGAGAAAAAATGGAGGATGAAATCGTAAAAAATCAATTTAAAAAACCATCTAAAATAAAAATAAATAACAATAAAACAAATAAGGACTAAATCTAATAAATAAAAATAATTTAAAGGAGGATGAACTTGAAAAAATCCATTTCTATAAATTAATTTAAATATAACAAATAGTAATTAAAAAAACATGGACCAAATCAGAAGGAAAACAAATTCAAGGGTTGTTTTAAAAGTTTGGAGGGTCAGGTATAAAAATCAAGGAGGAAAGGAAAAAAAAAAAAAAGCTGAAGGAGCCAATTTAGAGATTTGTTGGCCATACGCGCCCCATGAGCAATCGTTTGATTGCCAAATACCAACGCGTGCGGCACATGTCAATCACTTTGTTTTATTAGTATTAGTATTTATTAAATGATTAAATTATCCTGAAATAAAAATATAAAAAAGCTCATGAATGCCGGTCAAAGAATTTTTTTTTCTTAGAAGGGTATTTTAATTAAGAAAAAAAACACATAGATTTGTTTTAATAAAAGCAGAGGCACAAAATAGCAAAAGAACATATTACTGCTATATATAGTATTTTATGACATGATACAAAGTAAAAACATTATCTCTTTGAAATTGTAGCGCATTATATTTTTTAAAAAGTGATTTTTATTTGAAAATATATTACATTAAAATCATATAATATTTTGATATGTTAGCCAATTTAATGTTTTTTGAAATTTGTTTTTTATTTTTAATATCAATACATCAAAATCATAAAAAAAAATACTATAAAAAATTAATTTAATATTTTCCAAAAAACATATATTTTTAAAAAGCATATAAAACAAAGCCATTACACTCCCAAAAATATTTTTTAATTTTTATTTATTTTTTTTAATGGTAATTGATTTTTTCATTTTAAATTAAAATGTTTTAGTATTTTTTGATTATTTTGATGTTAAATATAAATTAAAAAAACAAAAAAAAACATTGAATTCAATATATTTTCAAGAGAAAAACAATTGTTATCATAATGCCAAATAAGTGGCAAAATTAAATAATTATGGTAGCTTATGTTTTTATGGTAGATCAAAGTTAAAATGATACATTTTTTATTTATAAAAATTTAATTTTTATTTATTTTATATAAAAAAATATATCTAACTAAACATATATTTTTTAAAATTAATTTTTATAAAACTATGTTACTTAAAAAAAATGCTAGGGTAAGTTTACCAACCATAGAGGCCTGTAATCAATTTGGATTTTTATTACTTTAAAGGGGAGTAGATGAGATGCACAACTCCAAGTTGAGGTAGGAGCTTAACCAAGTATAAAATATATATTGCATTTCCTTCAACTCTACAAGGCCTTTGCTTAATTCATTATTGCATTGGAATTGTAATAATAATTATTTTTTAAAATATTTTTTATTTTAAAAAATATTAAAATAATAATTTTATTATTTTTTAAAATTATTTTTAACATAAACAATAATATTAATTTGAAATAAAAAATAATTTTTTTTAAAAATAATTTTAAAACACAAAAATAAACCACCTAAAAAAACCTTGTATCTAGTTTAGTATCTGATTTGATTCAAAATTCTTTCTATGATTTACTATGTAAATCCTAAAATAATATCATTATTCTTGAAATAGATCGGGTTGTATCTTAGCTAAGCCATACAAGTTTTGATCAAATTAAACATATTCAAGATCTATATATCTTTAAATCTTTAAATTACCAAGTTAATCATTCAGATGTACTAATTGCCGTTTGGTAGAGCGATTAGACCGCATTTAGATTTAATCGAATAAACTAAATCAAACAAGTTTGATCAAATTAAATATATTCAAGAAGATCCATCTTCAAATTCGGCCTGAACGAAAACTCCAAACCCATAAATTACCAAGTTAATTCGGTTCTAACGTAACCATTGGTTACAGATCATCATTCATTGGGTACTAATTGCCGTTTGGTAGAGCGATTATACTGCTTTCGAAAATACTTTCAACTTGAAGCAGAAAGTTTATCATCCATCTACATCTAATAATAATACTAACAATATTATTTAATAATGATAATAATAAAGATGAAAAAGCTGATGAGAATTTTAAAATGTAAGAATTAAACAATAATAACAACAAATATAAATGTTAGAAAATCTACAATAATATTTCAAAGTCAAATACAACGAAAAGAATATAAATATAAACAGGTACCGTACTGTACTATACGCATACGTATGTTAAATACTCTATATTAACGGGGAAAACTGCGGAGCTTCTTTAGCTCAACAACGATCACAGTAATGTTATCTTTACTACCCCGAGCCATTGCAAGCTCGGTTAGCACTGCCGCTGCCTCAGCTGCGCGACAACTCTCGCTCACGACTCCCT
>Ga0325404_1002681_pt1 | contig 19001 bp, 15 predicted proteins | sample PopdelMetagenome_18_FD_205664 | JGI IMG/M metagenome (GOLD analysis project Ga0325404, IMG submission 205664) | Populus deltoides microbial communities from Bellville, Georgia, United States - Xylem-Control-R1 | ecosystem: Host-associated > Plants > Phyllosphere > Stem > Wood/Secondary xylem... | reverse complement strand
TCAACACTTTTGCATTCGTTAATCACATAACTCGTCATCATATTTTTCAAGAATACACATGTCCACATTCTAGTGTTCCACATCTTACACAATCATACAATGAAATCCTTACAAACATTTAAGTCAATTCTAGTATGAAAGTTTGTCGCAGAAAAATCATTAGTGAAAACTGGTTTGCTGCTAACGCAGAATTCGACAGCGAAAACTATTCGCTGATGGCACAAAATTCGTCAGTGAAAACTGATTTGTTGGTGGCACAGTGACACAGAATTCGTCAATGAAAACTGACATAGAATTCGACAGCGAAAATTGATTCACTAGTGACACAGAATTTGGCGGCGCAATTCAATCCTACGACTAATGCATGAAATCGTCAGCGCACTTAGTCTATTATTGGACTTGAAAATCGTTGACAAAAACTGAGTCATTGCCGACCCAATGATCATCAGCGCGATCCAGTTATGCGGTTGACGCTGAATTTATCAGCGTACATATCCTACTTTTGATGTCATTGTCGACCCAGGAAATGTCAACACGATCCAGTTCTGCAGTTGACGCTGAATTCATCAACGCACATATCCTACTGTTGATACCAAAATCATTGATGAAAATCGAGTTATTGCTAACTCAAAAATCATTAGTGTGATTCAATTCTACGGTTGACGCTGAATTCGTCAGTGCACACATCCTATTGTTGACTTAGAAATCGTTGATGAAAACTGAGTCGCTGCTGACTCAGAAATTATCAACGTGATTCTATTCTATTCAAGGTTGTTAAAAACATGTTTTTGACGCAACACAAAAAATGAAAAATAAACTCGGATTGTAAAATCATAAGGAAATGTTTTTTCATACATAGTTTAAGCACCTTAAAATACATGATTCAAATAAAAATTCATACATAGTTCAACCATCTTAAAATACATGGTCCAAATAAAAATTCATACATAATTTAAATAACTTTTCATTAACTAACAATTAACAAACTTAAAACAAACAATCTGCTGGTATGTCATGCAGACTAAAATTAGTTACATTGTCTTCATCTTCCTCACTATTCTTAAGACATTCATCAATATTATTATCATCATTTTTTGTTAAAAAAAAGTACAATAATACATGTGTTATACATAACAATTCCTATAATCCAGAAGCATGGATAAAGAACTTGCAAAGCTAAAGCAATAAGATGATAAGATTATATAATAGATAGGAATATGGCAACAGAAGCATGCATCCATACTACTTCTTTGGGGACATGAAGTAGAGATCACAACAGCATGACAACATTAAAAAATCTTACACTAGTAGATATGAATATGACAAGGGCATTTTGATTTTAAAAGTTAGAATCTGGTGTCTTGCTTGGTGTGTTAAGCAAATATAGCATCAAGACAAGGAAAAGCAATTAGCTAAGAGCAACTCTGAAATATAATGTAGAGGAGCACCAAAGGCTATCAAATACAAATAAAGAGTTGCAACATCAGAGTTCATCACAACAATGATTTCCTTTTGATAACTTTAATCCAGGTGTTCATTAATTGACTTGTCGCACCTTAGCGGCGAAGCGTGGCGTCACGTCAACTCTCGATTGATTTCATTTTTTTTTTGTTTTTTGTGAATAAGGGAGTCACCACCTAGTATTATGGTCACTAGGAACCCTGACTGATCTTTTAGAGACTCTAAGGCAAGGGACTGGTTGCTTAAAGAGAAGGTATTAGCACCCCTAGTACGCCCTACCTAAGGTAAGCTGCTTGGTGTTTGGTTTGCCTTATAATTGCTATGATGTTGGTGTTCTCTTAATTAGTTTTCCTATGATAGGTTTGCTATGATAAATGGATTTGGGTTCAAAGTCTAAAAGCAAGAACCCTTGGCTAATATTGATCATACCTTTAGATATGTCTACAAAGTGCCAAGGAGAACCAATGCAAATCTCTTGAAATCTGTGTTTGATTCAAATTAAATTTATTAAGTTAGAAATCTAAGGAGATTCCATGTGCTTTAAAAGCTCATTTTTCCCTTAGTATTTCATACTCTCACGGCTCGTAAACCGTGGAGTCAAAAATTAAAATGTCCTCAATTATAATTAAGGTTTCTTTTAAGGATGTGTGATGACTTGTTATTCCTAAAAAATTATTTTGGATATTTACCACTTAGGGTTTCTTTATCCAAATATTAATAGTGAATAATAACAAGTAATTCCCAATAATATTTTGGATATTCATCCCTTTGGGATTTCTTTATCCAAACATTAATGGTGAATAATATATAAATTCCCCCTAAAATAAGATTTTTGTATTTTTTTAGAATATTGGCCAATATCCTTTGAAGTTTTACAAACATGTTGTAAAATCTAGAAATGCAAGAAAATAATTTTGTTGTGTTTAAGAAATCCATACAAAAACACATTTTTAAAACTTTCAATATTTTTTTTATATAAAAAGAACATTCAAAACATGTTAGAGTATTGGTCGTATGCAACACACAAAAGAATATTTTTTTATATTTTTCTGTCAAAAAACACAAACATCACAGTTAATCACAATGAAAGTCAACAAACCACATATTAATCAAATCTTAAGGCTTTAATATCAGTTATTAAATCCCAAAAAATATATAAAAACATGTTCTTACATTTTCATAGGAAATACAGTATGATTTTATTTGTCCCTAAAATACTTGATCATATGCAAATTAAAACATTAAATTTTTGTCTTTTTGATTTTATAATTCAATAACATGCATAAAAAATACAAACACACACACACATCCTTTTTTTACTATGTTTTTATCATTCACCCACATTTACATGTTACAAAATATTAAAAGTTCAAAATAAATCAAATAGTAATCTAAATATACATAGCAATGTCTGAAAATTACAAAAAAAAACATAAATAAATCATCCGGAACAGTACTGGAACAGTGGCGGCACGTTTTCTCCACGCGCCACCGCCACTGGCGGAGCGTGGGTTTACAAGCCGTCGCGAGAGCAACCCGAGAAACAGGGGGTCTGTAACAGCTTCTTCCACTCTTCATTTTCCTGCCGGCGGTGAGGACCACCGTCACCTGCAAAAGAAGAAAAACACACAAGCCAATCGATTTTAATTCTTGTTTAGATCTGTTTCACTTCTGTTTTCTCTCGGTTTGTCGTTTTCTCCTTCTTCTTCAAGTGGTAAGTTTATTCTTGGTCTTCTCCTTCTTCAGATTTAGCGGTTGTCATCCGTGGTCGCTAAAGACGCGGTGTACATGGGTGTGGCTGTCCAGTTAGGGGGAAGGAGAAATGGCATCTGCGGCTAAAGAGGGAGACTATGAGTGTGTTGCCGGTGGAAGAGGGAAGATTGGTTGGCTATGGGCTGAAAGGCGGTGCTCTCGGTGGCTGAGAGAAGAGAAGCTGAGAAGGAGGAGGCTTGGTGCGTGGCTGGCCGAGTCAGGGGCTCTGGTTTTGGGAGGCCTTAGCCAACAGAGAGAGATTCTGGTGATAGGCTGCAGCTGAGGATGAAAGGAGTGTGTGGTGATTGGCTGGTGTCTTCTGGAGATGGGGAGGAATGGACTGGCTGTGGGGCTGTTGAGTGGAGGAGCTAGGTGTGTGTGAGTCTGGGAGGAGAAGAAGATCGGGAAAAAGCTGGGGGGACTTTAGCGGCTGGTTTTTGGGGAGAGTCCTCGAAGAAGGGAGAGATAGCTTTAGATTTAGGTCTTTGTTTTGTTACCCTAATTTTCTCTTTTTAAAAAATTGCTCTTCTTTGTCAATTTTTCTCCCCCAGTGCATATGGTTGTAGGTTCACTTATATAGAAAATCCCTACATGTACTATTTAAAAAAATATTGCAATAATTATTGCAGAGATTATCTTCTATAACCAGCACCAACAAATCCTATATATATGGTATTTTATATTGCAGTAATTATTTTCCATAACCAGCATGAATCAAATTATATATCTATAGTATTTTATATTGCAATAATTATATATGATTCAGTAATTATCTCCTTATCATATTGCTTCCTTAATATTAGCCCTGATGCTCTATGTTATCGCCACATGTAAACTCTTATTATTTTATTTTTATTTTTATTTTTATTTTTTATTTTTGAAAATTTATCAAAACATGAGTCAAAAATTGGGTAGCAACAGACTACAGGATATATGAAAAGCCAAAGAAACAGCAGCCACTTTAAAAAAAAGTTCTGGTTAGAAAACATAATAAAATTTGATTAAGCAAAATATAGAAATAGAAATGGAGGATAAAAGAATCTTTTGAATTGGAAAATTAAAATTCTAATATAAAAGTGTTATCCCATCCTGTTCAATATCATTCAAAGATATCCCTAGAAAATCTCCAATGCAAACCATAGGTTTTGGATCTTAAACCTAGCAAACTCTACAGCATCTAAGGAAGTTTGTAGGCATCAACAGGGCATCATACACAGATTAAATCTTTATGTCATTGAAAAGTAAATGGGCAAAATTTCCAAGTTGCTTAACCACATGCCTCATAAAGGTTTAGAATAAACTTACTATTTGAACGTTTCATGTTCCTACAAAACTTACTGCCACATCGACATGGGAATACCTTCACAGGTTGACCAGTATCATCAAAATCAATACCATAATCCTGCAACCACATCAACCATCAATTCTTAAGACTACAGAAGGATTGCACATGTGATATAAATTTTAAAATTAAAGAGCAAGGGGCAAGTAATTTCATGATTGAGGTTTCAAAACTTGGTACATTGATATACATTTCAAAAAAATTCATCACATAAGGTATTAAGAGCAATACATAGTAAGTCTGTGTAGATACTTCTTAAAACGAAAATGCTGCAAACATGAAAAACACAAACAATGAGAACATCTCAGCCAAAACAAAAGGAATTAATTTGAATAAAACTACCTCCACCCTTTTTCTCATCACCAAGTTGAGAGCGAAGTTCTGCAACAAGCTTTTCATCTATGTTGTTGCATGCATAAACATTGATGGGAATCAATCATATATCAAGTAACAGATGGCAAAAGAAAAATCAATTACTTATATTTGAAACCCTAAAATATAAGATACCAATAGATCCCAGGAACAAAAACAAATAACAAGTGTTGCGTAAAAGAATCAAAATGGTCTGGCACTTTTTGGTATTATGGGCATGAATCGCATGATTTAGAAATATACTCGTAAAGGGAAGAAAAAATTCTCACTGGAAACTAAGGAAAAGTAACAAAATTGGTATAATAGGCATGAATCGCATGACTCCCCGGCTCCCCCTTTAATTAGCATCTCAACTAAGAAAACTAATTCAGAAGCTCCATATACCAAAAAAAAAAAACCTTAAGGTTGCAGATCACTTACCAGTAGGTACATTGTACAAAAGTGAAATCTAGAAATTAGAAAATGGTAAGTTACGGAGAGATGCAAATTGGAGAGATGGAACACTAGATCTGGATGGTAAGTTACTTAAATGTTGCAGAGATGGTTTGTTTTGAATTTTGAAATTGGAAGTTTGGATTTTGGAACACTAGAACTGGAAAGACTTTGAGAAAGAGAGGTGGCTGGCGCTAGGAAGCTAAATTTTTTACTTTTTGGTGCAGTTACTGCAGTGCAGTAAGTAGTATATATCTTCCTTTTAAACACGTAAAACAGGGTGCAAAATCATGATTTTACACAATTTCAACCGATTTCAGTGTTTTCATATGATTTTACTACGATTTTATGGCTTTTCGAGTTTCCAAGCCGATTTAACACAATAATATATATTGACTCGTAAAATCATACGTTTTACAAGTCAAATCGTGATTTTAACAACCTTGGTTCTATGGTTGATGCTGAATTCATTAGCGCGCACATCCTACTGCTGACTCATAAATCATCAACGAAATTGCTTCCATAACTGATGCATGAATTCCTCAGCACACAAAATCATGCTTTCTATGTTTTCAATTCCATCATGCTAAATTCATCACCACAAACTAATAATCAATGCACATCACACAAGGATATCATTTCCATCCTATGTCTTGACCCTCTAAGGATCATGCAAGGTTCCTCCATTATTTTCCTCAATTCTTATGGTTGGCATTGTTGCCCATTTCCTTTAATTACACACGCAAATCATCATGTTTCTCATTAGCATAATCACAATAAGAATCCACAATTACACGTTCATTCTCATGATTCACAATCATACATGTTCATTCATCAAATACAAAACCAAAGCATTAATCATAATGAATTTCTCATTTAAGCTCCAGCATGTATCTAAGGGTCACAGACACATAATTTTGCACTTGACATCAAACCAACACATTTTCATACAAGTTCTTCAACCACATATGTAGAATTCATGTCATTAACATGTGTACAATTTCTGTTTTGGTTTCACATGATCAAACAAATCTAACAAGGTCATCATCTTTGCATTTTATTCCTTTAATTCATATTTTGTCCAACCCTTACTATGGTTGACCATCTTTCCAGGTTTATGTGTTCAAGTTCATTCATTTTTTTTATTGTTATTTCAGGAGTTGTGTCCTCCATTTACCCCCTCATTCAATTTAATCTTCCCCTCTAACCTCTTAAGTTATAATGTAAGAACCCTAACTGTTCTCTTGGGGTTTTTTTCCCTTTTTTCCGTCTAGAAGTTTCAAGTAATTAAGGAGGTGATGTTCTTCCCTTACTTCATGATTTTAGGCAGTCCTAAGGTAAGGTTCAGTGGTTTGTTCTTCTCCTTTTATTTGGTTTCTTCCTTCCCTCTCCTGCTGTTCAGTCAGCCCTTCAGGCTTATCTTTCTTCCATGTTTTTAGTTTTCGCTCCTTCACCTAACTCACTTCTCACTCAACTCTCAAGAAAAATAGCATACAGGCTGGTTGGGTTCAGTTTTTCTCCTTGCTTTGAGAAGGAGTGGTTGTGCTGCAACAATGACTGCTACCGGTTCTGAAAGGAGGTCTAGGCTGCTTCTTCCTTCATGTTTCGGTCACTTATCTTTCCCTCAACACTGAAAGAAGATGGGCATGCAATTGGTTAGTTCTAGTTTTCTCTTTGGGAGAGAGATGGATAATTCCAATAGATTACAACTGGACTTTAGGGAAAAGAAGGGTCACATTCTCTCTCTCCCTTGCATTTATACCCCCTCTTAAATGAGAGGGGGTGTTTGGGTGTTGGTTATATTTGGTTCCTATCCCTTTATTGAGTTATCTTAGAGCTGGTTATATCCTTTATAATCCTCTCCCTAGGATAGGTCGGTTCCCCCCCCACCATTTTCCTTAAAACAAACTGATTTAACACTAAATTTTGTTTGGTTTTACATTCTCCCCCCTTAATATAAATTTCATCCTTGAAATTTAAAGAGGTTTCGCATTCCATACTTGGTTGTTCAAATAATTCGAGCTAGTTGTTCTTCATTTCGGACTCCCTCTCTTAGGTTTCTTCTTCTATTTGAGCGCTTCACTATAAAATTCTGACGATGGGAATACTCTCATTTCGTAGTTCTTTCACTCCTCGATCTAGAATTTTATAGGCCTTACCTTGAGCATTAAGTCTTCGTTAACTTCTACCGGAACTTATGGTAGAACTTGGATGGGATCCATATCGGCCTTTCATAACAAAGAGACATGAAACACATCATGGACCTTGGCTAACTGCGGGGGCAAGTTTACTTTGTAGGCTACTAGCCTAATTCGCTGCAAGATTTTGAAAGGTCCGATGAAGCGAGGAGCTAGCTTCCCTTTCAATCCGAACCGTAACACGTTCTTCCACGGGGCTACCTTCAGGAGTACTTAGTCCCTCACACTGAACTAGAAGGGTCTCCTCCTCACATTCGCATATTTCTTCTATTTGTCCTGCACATCTTATATTATATCTTTGATGGTTTTCATTTTTTCAAGGTGACCTGAACCAATTCTGCACCATAGAACTTTTTGTCACTGATTTCTTCCTAATATAAAGGAGTCCTGCACCTCCTACCATACAAGGCTTCGTACGGGGTCATCCCTATTGTGGTTTGGTTAATATTATTGTCTATGAACTCCACCAATGCTATGTGCTCTTCTCAGTTTCCTTCGAACTTTAGGACACGTGCCTTTAATAGGTCTTCCAAGACTTGAATGACTCTTTCTAACTGACCATTGGTCTGGGGGTGAAACGCAGTGCTCATATCCAATCTTGTCCCTAAGGCGTGTTGTATGCTTGGTTAAAGTAAGAAGGTGAACCTAGAATCTCAATCCAAGACAATGGATACTGAAATCTCTTGGAGTCGCACCACCTTGTTTATGTAAATCTTGGCAAGCTTGTCTATCGAATTGGTCATCTTTATGACCAGGAATAGTGCGGATTTCATCAAGCGGTCTACTATGACCCATATTGCATCATTCCTTTTCCTTCTTTTGGGAAATCCCGACATATGATCCATGGTGATCATCTCTCACTTCCATTCAGGAATTTGTAATGGTTGTAATGGTCTTGCTAATCTTTGGTGTTTAATTTTGACTTGTTGACATACTCCGTACTTTGATACATAATCGGCTATTTCTCTTTTCATATTCGGTCACCAATAGAGATGTTTCAGGTCCTAATACATCTTAGTGCTGCCAGGATGTATAGAGAATTTGGACTTGTGTGCTTCTCATAGGATCATTTGTTTAACCATCTTATTATCAGGCACGTTCAAACATTGTCCCATCATCAATGATCCATCATCCGCTACTCGAAACGGAGTTTCCATCCCAGCCTCCATTTTCTTCCTAATCTTGGACCCCTCAATGTCACTGAATTGGACTCGTAGTATTTATTCCCGATACGTTGGTCGCACTATTAGTTGAGTTAATAATCCACCTCCTGAATTAATACCTAATTTTATAGCCATCTCTTTCAACTTCGCTAACTATCGTTCCTTCCACAATATTGGCTTACTTAAGATGGTTTTATTCTTGCGACTGAGAGCACCCGCCACTACATTTACCTTCCTAAGGTGGTATTCTATGGTGCAATAAAAGTCCCTAATAAGTTTTATCCACCTTCTTTGTCACATATTCAACTCCTTTTATGACATCAAATACTTCAAACTTTTATGATCGGTAAAGATTTGGGTTCGAGACCCATACAAATAGTGTCTCCATATCCTTAAGATGAATACCACAACGGTTAACTCTAGGTCGTGCACCGGCTAATTCACCTCATGAGTCTTGTTGTAACCCATTTTTGGGTCCCTGCATAAAAAACGATAAAATAAAAAAAAAATCAAAAAATTATATTCGGAACAAAAACAAAAAAATAATAAGTAGTGAAAACAGGATATCAAAGCGCCTAGAAAATGGCTAAAAATTCATTGAGGAGGTTCAAAAATATAAAGATTAAAATTTGACAGTATATATTTGACTAATGAGAGCCCTGTTGAAAATTAAAATTCAATTTGAGGAGAAAAGTCTAAAATCAGATGTTTATGGACTCAATTGAATTTTATTGAAGGTTTAATTGAATTCATAAAGGGTTTGATTGCAAAAAAAATTAATTTTAAGTCAATTTAGGCTTTAATTGAAAGAAATTAAAGTTTTGGGGTCAAATTATAATTTTTTAGAGTTGATTTGGTCAAATCAGGGGCTTCATTGTATAAATATTGAAGTTTGATGGCCAATTAGGGACTTGATTGAAGAAATCCAAAATCAAGGACCAAACAAAAAAAAGCACGCAAATAGAGGGATTGATTTGAAAAATTAATGTTTTGGTGCCTTTTCTCTTTTAAATGAAACGGGGCGTTTTGTCCAAGATGGCACTGTTTCATCCACTGTTCAGAAAAAAGAAGCCAAAACAATGTCGTTTTGAACGACACTGTGGGTCTTCTTCTTCCCCTGGACGAACGAGGCAAGGGAAGAAGAAGCATTGGGGACAAGCCCCTCGGGTGGCCCTGAGGTGGCTACCCAGTGGCCGTCCCGATTGGGAAAGAACAGAGAGAGACTCAAATTGAGAGAAGAGGGGAGATTATAGAAAAATATTACAGTAAAGACTTGAAACAGAAGAGAAATAAAAGGGAAGAAAAACAAGGGAGAATAGAGGAAGAGAAGGGAAGAAGAAAGAAAGAAAAAGAACAAGGGACCGAGAAGACGAATGAAGAAACAAAGAAAAACTATCTTTGGTTCTTCTTGTGGTGCATGGCCTTGCATGGCTTGCTGAGGTGGGGGCTTACTCCCTGGGCAGGTTCTTCTTGTAAAATTATTCTTTGTTCTCAGGATGCCTCTATGCCCTGTCCTTTACTTTGTGTTAGGTTAGGAACCCTATCTAGGTTCCTTTCATAACCATTATATGCTTGTTTGGTATTTGTTAATTTGTTGTATAGGTCTCAAAGGGAGCCTGTTCCCCTTTTTGATATTCCTGTATCTGAACTTACTGGTACATCAGCAATGTATATATTTTTTCGATCCTTTATACACTTACATTTTTATCAAAAAAAAACAAAGAAAGAAGGAGAGGAGAAGGAGAAAACAGAGGCAGAAAGGAAAGAAATGAAAAACAGAAATACAGAGAAACAGAAGGGAGAAGAAGAAGAAGAATTTCCACTTGGAGTCATCTCCAAGTCGCCATCATCTGCAGCCAACAGCGCCACCGCGAATCATCGCTCGGTCAGCTGGCCCTCTCCCTTTCTCCTCCTCCTCCTCCAGCCATGTGACCTTTACTGTTATACAAAATGAACAGTGGATTCACTCTCCACTATTTGCTTTCCATTTTCTAGGCCGGACAACACTAGCCCAACCTAAAATGACTGAGCTGGGTCCAGCCAAATCCAAAACAAATTTCAAATTTTTTTCAAAAATTTATGATTTTCCTGCTTATTTATCTACTAAATTTTGCTTAATATTGATCTGTATTTTCATACCGTAAAGATACAAATCCGGTATTAAAATACTCGGTTTTCGTCAAAAAAAATTGTTTCATGCATATGGCTAAGTCAAGAGAAAGCTAAAAAAAATTATATTTTATTTTCATACAACAAAAGAAAACTTCAAAAAATATATTTTAGCATGGATTTTGGCTTTAATAACCAGTTTATTAAAGTCACGAGAACTTGACTAATATTTCAAAAAATCCAAAAAATATATTTTGTTTTGTTTTAGTATCAGGGATTACAAATTTTATGTAAAACATATTATTGATATTAAAAAGGTAGTTCTTTTGTTTATGTTAGAACGGTTAGGTTTTACCCAATAAGATAAGGATCTCCTTACCGAAAAGGACTTTTCTTAAACCTTAGACAGACCAACAATTAAAAATATAATAAAATTGTAGCATATATCAGACAATAAAACAATGCAGCTTACTTTAGGTAGGGCGTATTTGGGGTGCTAATACCTTCTCTTTACGCAACCAGTCCCCGTACTTAATCTCTAAGACTGGTTAGGGTTCCTAGTGACCAAAATACTAGGTGGCGACTCTCATTTTATTTTTCCACTAATAAAAGATAAGAATTACTTGTCTCCTCACATTTGCCAGATGGACACTATACGAGAGAGTGGACGATCATCGCGACGCCGCACACGTGTGACAGAATGACTACTCCATTAGGGACCTTGTGGACTAAGCTTTTTTTTTTGTCTGATAATTGTGTTTTGTTTGGTTTGTGTGTTTTCTGTTAATATACTTATTTTATTTATTTTCTTACACGTTTTAATTTATGTACATATTTATTCATGCATTATATAAAACTGCCTCATGCATCACACACTTTAATTTTAGGAAGCATACACAAGCTTCTAAGTTAGGTGGGGGATTAGTGATCTGCCCTATGACTACTGGTCAGGGTTCAGATGCGTGAAACAAACTCATATCTGAGTGCCTGCTTGGTAATGGTGGGCATACATGCCTTAACTGTTTCTCGCAACACCCTCATACTGTCTTTACAAAGACCGTCACTAGGCAGATATGAAACCCCTTTGAGACTAGATAATCAACCTGCCCTTTATCTCACATAATGAATAAAACATGCCCTCAGGTTGTATGTGCTCCCTTGATTTTGTATCAAAGCAAGTCCTTCTTGAAGCATCTTGAACTCAAGACTTGTGGTTGACACAATGGTCGTTACTCAGGAAATTTTCGCTGCAAAGTAGTGAACAGGAATCAAAATTCTTGTCTCATCATACAAGAGTTACGACCATGTGTCAACCCTTGAAAGGCAAGCTTATCATATAAAACATCCTCATACATTTAAACATACATATACGCAATTGAAATAAAGGTCCCCCAATTCTATTCTCTTCTCCAGAGTTAAAAGTTGCCAACATCTGACAGTGGCAAGAAAGATTCGCTCAAGCCTCTAATCCAAAGACACAGTTTTGGTAATAAGATTCTTTGCTTCAAATGGACTCAGCTGGTGACTTGTGCCGGGATGCCATCTATGAAGTGCTGACACGCTCATCAATGGAGATTGTTGGGAAATGTAGGCTTCTTTCTAAGGAATACAACAAGTTGACCTACGAATCCATTTTCATAAGGCTACATAGCCAAAAAACCAACATTGTCTCCTATTTTCTTATCGCAAGCATGATCAGGAATGGATATCAAGTTTCCTTTGTTTCAACTAACGCTGTTAAGACCCCAATACGTAAATACCCCTTGATTTTCTTCCAGAACACGTGGAGATTGTGTCATCAACAAATCAAGTTCTACTTTGTCACACACATAATAAATCATGTTATTATGTGTGTATCCCTTCAATCCAACAATGGCAAAAGATCCCTAACCCAAAGACACGATATGATACTATAGAATCTGGCCTAATGATTGAAAGGTCAATGCATTTACGATACAAGATTGTAAAGAGATCTCAAGTTAACCACATAGATATATTTTACCTTTGGTTAAAGGGAGTCGCCAAATAAGATTTCAGGTTGACCAAGCTGCACACATAATTATGTTTTATCCACCTTCTTTGTCACATATTCAACTCCTTTTATGACATCAAATACTTCAAACTTTTGTGATCGGTAAAGATTTGGGTTCAAGACCCATACAAATAGTGTCTCCATATCCTTAAGGCGAATACCACAGCAGCTAACTCTAGGTCGTGCACCGGCTAATTCACCTCATGAGTCTTGTTGTAACCTATTTTTGGGTCCCCGCACAAAAAAGGAGAACATACAAAAACAATTAAAAAAATTATATTCGGAACAAAAACCAAAAAATAATAAGCAGTAAGAAGAGGATGTCAAAGCGCCCAGAAAATGCTTAAAAATTGGTTGAGGAAGTTCAAAAATACAATGATTGATATTTGACAGTATATATTTGACTAATGAGAGCCCTGTTGAAAAATAAAATTCAATTTGAGGAGAAAAGTCCAAAATCAGATGTTTATGGACTCAATTGAATTTTATTTAAGGTTTAATTGAATTTATGAAGGGTTTGATTGCAAGAAAAATTGATTTTAAGTCAATTTAGGCTTTAATTGAAAACAATTAAAATTTTGGGTCAAATTATAATTTTTTAGAATTGATTTGGTCAAATCAGGAGCTTATAATTGCATAAATATTGAAGTTTGATGGTCAATTAAGGACTTGATTGAAGAAATTCAAAACCAAGGACCAAACAAAAAAAGCCATGCAATGAACAATGGATAGTCTCTCTACTGTTCACGTTCTGTTTTTTGGGCTGGACAACGTCGGCCCAGCCCAAAATGACTAGGCCGGGTCCGGCTTTTTTCAAAAATTTGTGATTTTCCTGCGTATTTTTCTACTGAATTTTGCTTAATATTGGTTTGTATTTTCATACCATAAAGATACAAATCCGGTATTAAAATACCCGGTTTTTGTCAAAACAAAAAAAATTATTTTTGTTTCATGCATACGACCAAATCTCTCAAAGCTAAAAAAAAAAATTGTATTTTCATACAACAAAGAAAACTTTAAAAAATATGTTTTAGCATGCATTTTGGCTTTAATAACCAATTTATTATAGTCACAATAATTTGGCCAATATTTTAAAAAATCTAAAAAAATGTATTTTGTTTTGTTTTAGTAACAAGGATTACAAATTTATACATAAAATGTATTCCTAATATTAAAAAGGTAGTTCTTTTGTTACGTTAGAACGGTTAGGTTTTACCCAATAAGATAAGGATCTCCTTACCGAGGAGGACTTTTCTTAAACCGTAGACAGACCAACAATTAGAAATACGATAAAACTGTAGCATATATTAGACAATAAAATAATACAGCTTACCATAGGTGGGGCGTATTTGGGGTGCTAATACATTTTCTTTATGCAACCAGTCCCCGTACCTAATCTCTGAGACCAGTTAAGGTTCCTAGTGACCAAAATACTAGGTAGTGACTCCCATTCTATTTTTCCACTGATAAAAAAAAAGAATTCCTTGTCTCCCCACATTTGCCAGATAGACACTATACTAGAGAATGGACGATCATCGTGACGCCGCAACGTGCAATAAGTCTTTAAATGTCTCGACGCATAAGCTATCATCTTCCTATGTTTCATCCCTTTTCCAAGGCATCACTATACACTACAAAACCTTTAGTTCCTGAGGGAAATGTTAATATTGGAGCAGTGGTGAGCCTCCTCTTTAACTCTTGGAAGCTTTCTTCATATTCTTTCGACCACACTCATTTCTTATCTTTCCTAGTTAACTATGTCAACGAGGTTTCAATCAGGGAGAACCCTTAAATGAATCTCCGGTAGTACCCTGCAAGTCCTAGGAAACTACATATTTTGGTCACCAAGATCGATCTTTTCCATTTCAAGACCGCTTTGACTTTATGAGGGTCTACGAAGACACTTTCGGTCGAAATGACATGCCCTAGAAATATCACCCTTTCTAGCCAAAATTCACATTTAGTTAACTTCACATACAGCTGGTGATTTCTTATGGTCTGCAAGGCTTACCTCAAGTGTCCTTCATGTTCTTCAAAGGAGTTTGAGTAATCTAGTATGTCATCAATAAATACTGCCACAAACTTGTCAAGGTATGGCTGGAAGACCCGATTCATCAAATCCATAAAGAGGGCTGGAGCATTCGTCAACCCGAACAGTAGCATCAAGAACTCGTAGTGCCCATTACGAGTCCTGAATGCGATCTTCAGTACATCCGCCACTTTAATCTTCACCTGATAGTACCCTGACCGCAAATCTATTTTTAAAAATACTCTTGCTCCCTTCAGTTGATCAAATAAATTATCTATCTGCGGTAGCGGGCACTTATTTTTCATAGTTATGTTGTTCAACTAACAGTAGTCAATACAAAGTTTATGGGTTCCATCCTTCTTTCTTACAAATAGAATCAGTGCCCCCAAAGGTGAATTGTCGGGTTGTATAAACCCTTTGTCTAGCAACTCTTGTAGTTGGGATTTAGCTCGTTCAATTCTGTTGTTGTCATCCGGTACGGTTGTTGAGCTATTGGTGACACTTTTGGAAAGATATCTATAGACACTTCTACCACTTGCTCTAGGGGTAGTCCCGGCAGTTCTTTGGGAAACACATTTGGGAATTCCTTCACCACAAGAATATCTTTCAGTCGCAAACCCTCACCATCCGAGTTTAAAATGTATGTGAGGTATCCAATGCATCCTTTTCTTAGAAGTTTCTTAGCTGTTACAACTAATATTAAGGTGATCATGTTGGGAATCTTCTCTCCCTCGAAAACCATACTCCTACTCTCAGGTGTTTTGATTGTAACAATTTTAACATAACAATCTATCAGGACCTTGTACTTACTCAGTCAATACATGCCTAGAATTATGTCCAAATCATGTGATTCCAAGGGTATCAGGTTTACTTTTGTTTCATACCTCGCTAGACTAACCCTCACTCCCACATACATACTATTTGTTTCTACCATGTTCCCCATCGGAGTTCCAATTACAAACCCCTTTTTTATTACTTCTACTCCCTTCCCTAATTTGGTGACAATTCTCTTAGCAATAAATGAGTGGGTGACACCCGGATCAAACAACACATGCATATTAAAGTTATTTATCAGTAGCGTACTTGCCACCACATTCGATGCAGCTTTGACCTCTTCCTATATCAGGTGAAAGACCCTTCATAGGGTCCGGTCATTTTATTCCCTTGGCCTTTCTCGAATGGAGTTTGCCCTTAATTGAAAAGATCTCACCGGCCTATTCACGATGACTGACTATTGATGGCTCTGACTCGGTTGCATATAGCTCTGAACTTGCCCAGTATTCCTACTAGGGCAATTCTTATAATGACCTCTTTCGCCACAATAATGACACCCTTGCCCCAGAAGTTTCTCCATCTATGACCTTCCCCTCTACATACAAAATATTGTCTTCGTGAAATTGAGCAATCTTCAGGGTGTCTTTGTTCACACTTCACACAGTAAGGGTAGGTAACATTTTTGCTGTCACCGGTCCCTACCAAAGAGTTTTCCTTTGAATGTGATTGCCCCCCCTCATTATTCTTCCACTTGATTGTTGGTGGAGCAACATCATTAAGGCCTTTTTGTTCATGTATTGCTCGAACACTCCACTCTTTCCTTTCTTCAAAAGGGGTGGTCTACTGCTAGGATACTCCCCATCTCTCTTTTTACTTGTACCTTGATGCCCCTACTGACCCTCTCCAATACAGGCTTCCAAATCCTGTGCAGCCTCAATTAACTCCCTCACGGATTTAAACCGTAAGGCGATCAACCCTTGCCTCAACTCCTATCACAAGTCATCTCTCAGCTTTTCAATCATATGTTCTTCTGTCGGAACGTAGTATGGGGTGAACAATGAGAGGTCATGGAACCTCTTTTCGTACTCAAATACCGATATATAACAATGAGAGGTCATGGAACCTCTTTTCGTACTCAAATACCGATATATCACCCTATCTTAATGTCGAGAACTTTTGTTCCTTCACCTTGCGATGGTATCTTGAATAGAAATGATTCTCAAACTCCGATTTGAAGTCATTCTAAGTCAATGTCTCAGTTGCACACCTCAGTTGGACTATTTCCTACCATGTCATGGCTCGATCAGATAATATTGAGTAGCATAGTTTACCTACAAGCCCTCAGGTATATTAATCTGGATCATAGTCTTCTCCACCTTCCTGATCCACCTCTGGCTATCTCTACATCATATTCCCCCATATACAGTTTGCAGCCCATTTCTCTCATACTCCTGGCCAACTATACAAGTAACACCACGTAGTCCATTGTTGCGATAATCCATGGGGTGGCCTGCGGAACCTGTGTAGCTTGGGCTCCTTATATTGTAGAGGTAGGCATGCCCTCCATCATTGCTTTAACTATCTAGACTAGGAGCCCTGGGTCTACACATGATGGGGGTACTCATATTGGGACTATTGGGGGCACCTTTATTCCCTATTGCAGCCCTACCCTTATTGGGTGTACTCTTTCTGTCTGATTTGGGGCCTGTTCACCTCTAGCTTCTATGGTCCTTCCTTGTAAAGACTCAGATGGTCTCACTATGGCATAACAAGTCGTGTCATCCAAGGGATCTTCATCTTGCTAATCTTGGGCATTTCAGCACTTATTCCTCCTTTCTATGAAGGGTGGTTTAGTTCGAGTCCCCTGTCGAGTGCGTACCATCTTGAAATAGATCACAACAATATTATCATCATCGATTCTCAAGATCCAAACCAGGTGCTTTGATACCAATTGTAATGACCCGGCTTTTTCAAAGAGAAAATCGAGGTGAATTGTTTTTTTTTTTGTAAGTTATTAGGTTCTCAATTCTTTTCACAATATCGTTCCGCAAATTATGAATGCATTCTACTAACGAGGCATAAATCACATAAGATAATGTAAATCAACATCTCATGCAAAAGTATTCATGTACATTCTCGCAACATCATATTTACAAGCTTACAAATCTACAATTATTATATATACACATTCATAAGTATGCGTTCTTGTTCTAACACTACTAATATTATGAGTTTAAACAAAAGTGTTGAACGGCGGTTACACATTAAATACATTTGTTCATGCAAAATACATAAAGCATTATAAACATTTAAGTCAATTTTGGTATGAAAGTCTGTCGCAGAAAAATCGTTAGCGAAAGCTGGTTTGCTGCCAATGCAGAATTCGTTAGTGAAAACTGATTCACTGGTAACACAGAATTCAGCAATGAAAATTGATTCACTGGTGACACATAATTCAACGGTGCAATTTAATCCTATAGTTGACGCATGAAATTGTCAGAGCACGTAGTCTATTGTTGGACATGAAAATCATTGACGAAAACTGAGTCATTGCCGACCCAGGAATCGTCAGCACGATCCAGTTCTACGGCTGATGCTAAATTCATTAGCGCATACATCCTACTACTGATATCAAAATAGTTGATGAAAACTAAGTCGTTGCTGACTCAGAAATCATCAGCGTGATTTAGTTCTATAGTGATGTTGAATTCGTCAACGCACATATCCTATTGCTGACTCAGAAATCGTTGATGAAAAATAAATCGTTGCCGACTCAGAAATCATCAACGCGATTTTGTTTTATGATTGACATTGAATTCATTAGTGCACACATCCTACTGCTGACTTAGAAATCGTTGATGAAAACTGAGTCGCTGTCGACTCAGAAATTGTCAACAAAATTGCTTCCATAGTTGATGCATTAATTCATTAGCATACACAATCATACTTTCTATGTTTTCAATTCCATCATGCTAAATTCATCAACATAAACTAATAATCAATGCACATCACACAAGGATATCATTTCCATCCTATGTCTTGACCCTTAAGGATCATACAAGGTTTTTATATTGTTTTCCTCAATTCTTATGGCCGGCATTGCTGCCCATTTCCTTTAGTTACACATGCAAATCATCATATTCCTCATTAGCATAATCACAATAACAACCCAAAATTACACATTCATTCTCATTATTCATAATCATACATGTTCATTCATCATACACAAAACCAAAACATTAATCATAATGAAATTCTCATTTCAACTCCAACATGTATCTTAGGGTCACAAACACATAATTTTACACTTAACATCAAACCAACACATTTTCATACA
>Ga0325404_1002678_pt1 | contig 19010 bp, 5 predicted proteins | sample PopdelMetagenome_18_FD_205664 | JGI IMG/M metagenome (GOLD analysis project Ga0325404, IMG submission 205664) | Populus deltoides microbial communities from Bellville, Georgia, United States - Xylem-Control-R1 | ecosystem: Host-associated > Plants > Phyllosphere > Stem > Wood/Secondary xylem... | reverse complement strand
TGATAAAATCTACAAGAAATGGATATTGTGACCACGTACAAGGTATTAGAAACTTGAGTGCTTGTGTTGAGAATAGTGGAGAGTTGGGATGGGTGGTTGGCTGCAGTTTGGGAGGGGAGAGGTGGGATGGGAAAGAAGAAGAAGGAGAAACAGAGGAAGAGAGTGACGGTAGAGGGGGTGTATTTAATGGTTTTTACCGATGGAATCACCGACGGATACTTTTCATTGGTGATTCCGTCGGTGACAGTGCCATGTTACTGTATGGCTATCTCATTTTGAATCCCTCGGTCATTCAGTCGGTAAAATCGTCTAAAAAAATAGTCCGTTGGAGATACGGTTGGTATATACCGACAGATTTTGAGATGAATTTAGTCTGTCGGTAATAACTACCGACAGAATAATTCTGTCGGTAATTCCATTGGTTTTCTGGTAGTGATCTTTATAATGACGATGTTGAATGATTTTTATGCCTCTTAACTGTCTGGAGCATCTTCCCCATGAGCTTAGCAGCCAAAAAAAGCATGCAACTTTAATAAAGTTGCAACCTTGAAGCTGACATCCAAAGAATCGCAAGTAAGGCTTGCTGAAGTTAAATATATATGGCGGGAAGTGTTTTAGGGGATGAAAATGGAGGTTGTGGTTTGCATTGGTGTTCAATGATCCAAAGAGGGTGCTGGAAAGTGTAAAGGTTTCTTAAAGGTGGAATTTATGGCTTGAAATATGTAATGGCAGTGTGGTTGTGGTCATCCGCCCTGGTTAAGGTTTTGGTGTGGGTTTTATAGGATGATGGGAAAGGTCTAAAGGCCATGAGCTGAGTGTATCCTATCTCTTGATATTAATTACAACAAGATTTATGATTAATTAGAAGGCATGACATCCAGTAGCCATTTCTTTTATTTATATGATTAGAACAACATATACATGATAACTTTATATAAAAAAGTATAATATTTTCTATATTACAACACCTTCCATAATACCATCAAGTTGAAGGTGGGTTGCTCACATGAAACTTGAATTGTAAATAGGCAAACGCAGTGTAAAGGAGCGGCTTAGTAAGAACATCAGTCAATTGATCTTTGAAGGATATGAAGCGAATCTATATCTCATTTTTAGCCACTCGATCATGAACGAAGTGATAATCAACCTCAACATGCTTTGTACGTGCATGAAACACCAAATTAGCAAACAAAACGTAGCGCCCAAATTGTCGCACCAAATAGTGGTAACAAAACTGGAAAAGAAGCATAATTCAAAAAGCATATAATGAAGCCAAAGAACCTCAACAATACCATCAACTAAAGGTTTTATATTCTGCTTCAGTGAATGAGCGAGCAACAGTGTGTTGCTTATCAGATTTCCATGAAATGAGAGTGGTGCCAAGAAAGACAATATGGCCACCAGTAGACTTTCGATCATCAATACTCCCCACCCAATCAACATCAGTAAAACCATGCAGTGATAAAGAGGAGCCACAAGTAAGGTGAAGACCAAATGAAGAAGTACCTTTCAAAAACCATAAAATATGTTTGACAACAGCCCAATGGCTCTCAATAAAAGCATGCATAAATTGACAGATTTTGTTGATAGCATAACAAATGTCTGGTCTAGTAAATATGAGATACTGGAGAGCACCTAAAATTTGCCGATAACAAGTGGGATTAGAGTATAAATCACTAGTTTGTAGGCCGATCTTGGAAGTAGAAGCCAATGTATTAACATGTTTGTACGATGACATACTAGCCCGACTAAAGATATCAAGAGCATATTAATATTGACTAAGAAAGAGCCCTATACTAGGGGGAGTGACCTCAATTCCAAAAAAATAATGAACATTACCCAGATCCTAAAGTTTAAATTCTGAACTTAGTAGACTAATAAGGCAGCGAATCAGAGTAGAATTATTACCAATGAGCAAAATGTCATCTACATAGACAAACAGATAACATATATCATGATTCACAATTAGAATAAATAAGGAGGTATCAACCTTAGAAGCACGAAGGTCAATCGATAAAAGGAAGTCACTTAGTCGTGTGTACCAAGCTCGTAAAGTTTGTTTTAAACCATAAAGAGACTTGTGAAGGCGACAAACATGAGTTGGCAAAGTAGGGTCAACAAAACCCATGGGTTGTTGCATATAAACAACCTACTAAAAGGAACCATTGAGAAAAGCATTATGTACATCAAGTTGTCGAACCTGCTAGTGATAAAATACGACAATGGCGAGGACGAGCCAAACAATAGTTTGTTTAACAACAAGACTGAAGGTTTCTAAGTAGTCGATACCTTCCTATTGAGTGAACCCTTGCACAACCAAGCATGCCTTGTGGCGATCAATAGCACCATCAGCCTAGCGCTTGACTTTGTAAACCCAATGACAACCAACAACATTCATAGAGGGTTTAAATGGAACCAAAGACCAAGTGTTATTAGCATGTAAAACTGTAATTTCAGATCTCATAATAGATTGCTAGCACAAAAATCAGTTAGCATCTTTGAAATTCAAAGGTTCGTGATAAGAGGAACATGTTACTTATGAGTGTGGAGGTATCGAAGAGGCAGAAACGGAGCTCAGGTTGGCAGACCTGTGCTATCGGGGACGCAACACCATGTGGTGCTGTCAGAAAACCACTAGAGCAGTAGACCTGACGGGCATGGTTTGTTGTGGGAGAGAGTAGCTGAAGAGATCAAAACAAAGATCTAAAGCTGGCGGAGACTGAGTGACATAATCAAAAGATTGATGTCTTATCCCAAGTGCAGGAGTGTTTCAATCGGATCCTCTGACTTTAACACCTTTTCAACATAGTCCTTGGTCTTAGACATTTTCAATTTATCCTCAAATGGCCTTTCAAACCTTATTTTCTTCACAATTAAACCCTTGAATTGGTCAATTAATTTATAATGATTAAAAATTGGTCCCTAAAACTTTCAGTTCTTGCAATGTCACCTGAATCAGGTTTCCAAAGTTAGTTTTTCTTCAATTAAGTCTTTAATTTAGTCAGTTAAATCCGTTAAAATTTTAATTAAGTATTTGAACTTAATTAATTCTTTCAATTTTTGTCAAATTAACTTTTAAACTTAATTTTGCTTCAATTAAATCCTTAATTAAGTCAATTAAACTCATTAAAAATTTAATTAAGTCTTTGAACTTAATTAATTCTTTTGATTTTGGTCAAATTGACTTTCAAACTGAATTTTGCTTTAATTAAGTCATTGATTAAGTTAGTTAAACTAGTTAGAAGTTTATTTAAGTTCTTGAACTTAATTAATTTTTTCAGTTTTGGCCAAATTGACTTTCAAACATAATTTTGCTTTGATTTAGCTCTTAATTAAGTTAGTTAAACTTATAAAAAGTTTACTTAAGTTCTTGAATTTTATTAATTCTTCTAGTTTTAGCCAAATCAATTTCAAACTTATGCTTTAATTAAATTCTTGATTAGATCAATCAGACCATAAAAAGCTCAATTAAGTTCTCGAACTTAATTATTTTGCAAGTCTGCTCAAATCTTCAATATCTTTCTTTAATTCGGTCCTAAATTCTCATTGTCTTCTTTGATTAGACCCTTTTGTTAATGTAATTGAGTTCTTAACCTTTTCCATTTGGTTTAATTTGGTCCTCTAATTTCCAATTTATGCGATTAAGTTTCTCCTCGACCCATTACCAACATTTATAATTTTGATCCATAATGCATACATTAAGCAAGCTCAATTTCACTTTTTTTCTACCCCTCTTATTTCCTTCACATAATTTCCTTTGCACACAATTAGAAGTTCAATTGGAGTTCTTCCTTTTATTTCTCTACTAACAATCATGATTCCAACCACATAAAAAAATAGATTTGAAAAATTTGTTTCACTTGCCCTTGAATAATTAGCTGTTAACTGACACTAATATTCTTTTTTCCAATACTAATGTAATAATAATAATAACATGGAATTGCAATAGTAATGGAGAGAAAATTCTATAGTATTTATGGTGTAAGTAGCGATATCCTATCCATTATTCTTGTGATTCATTTTGAAAAATGAGACAGACATAAAAAGAGAGAAAGTAAAATCTATGTTTCATCAAAAGTAATAAGAATACCTTCATCTGAGATTTTTCTCTTCTATTTTTATGTGTGTGTGTGTGTATTTTGAAAAAGATAATGTCAACGTTAACTCAATGAGAAAAATAAACAAATGACTTTGAAATGGGTGCGTTAATAGCTGAACACGTTGAAAGTAAATCTTTGAATTTTGAATTCTTTTGGAAAGATGTTAAGATGCCGAAAATGCTGCAAATATATTAAAAATATATTTTATGGATTTTTTGTTGTTTTGTTTGGCTATTTTTTGAATGTTTTTAAAAACTGTTGATAAAAAAAGGTAAAAAAATCATGTTATGACACAAAACTACGGAATTTTCCAAGGGACTTATGTCATCAGTAATTTCTTATGTAGTTTTCAGTGGAAAAGTTTTATAATTTTTTTCAACTCTCTAGAACTTTTCGAGAAACTTAATCCATCGATAATTATGTCTGTAATCATTAGTGACAAAATCCTATAATTTTTTTGAACTCTCTGAAACTTTTCGAGGGACTTAGTTTATCGATAATTTTGTGTGTAATTGTTAGTGGCAAAGTCTTATGATTTTTTTCCAACTCTCTAGAATTCTTTGAGGGATTTAGTCTATTAGGTGGTATTTCATATTTTGTTTGTAGTTTCATCGGTATAAAACAATAACTTTTTCCTTAATATTTTGCATTTCATATATGTTTAATAATATATTAATAATATCACAATAATAAACATTCCAATTGTGCTAATGTCAATACACAGTTCATTGTAAAGTAACAACATATGAAAAGATTACATTAAAATCAATTTCATTACACATTGATGTTATACATATAAAATCATTTCAAATTTTTTTAATCAGAATTGTCTTTTTCCTTTCTTCTTCAATTTCATCATCGTCATGTTCATCATAATCTTCTTCATTAAATTGAAGCTCATTGATCTCATCATTTTCATCAACTTTTGTATCTCCACTTGTTCTCGATATATATCATTTAACTCCTCAACGTCAACAAAAATATTATTAGCTACATGAAAGTTTGAATTTTCTTCTAAGTCGTAGACACAGATGCTCGATATAGATCAATTAACTCATCAAATTGAAAGACATCGTGTCTCATAGTTACTACATCATTACCATCATGAACAACTTAGACATAACCTCGCGGTTTGGTTTTCACAATGGATAACCAATCAAACCTAGAACGATCCTTTATAAAAAAAAAAAATGAGTGTAGATGTAATAAACTTGTTGGCATTGCATGATAAAAATAAAGACATCATCAATGTTATGAAGTCTAGTCTTTATATTAATTTTGACCAAACTGTCACAATGTGATGCCGGGGCGGTGGTGAGCTATTTGTGCCTCTTAATGAGGTATGGTTGTTGGGAAAGGAAATGAGTTTGGGTTTAATTATAAGATTAGGATTAAGGTTCATGAGTCACCACCTAGTATTATGGTTACTAGAAACCTATGGTCTACGAGAGTCTGGGTAACGAATTAGTTGTGCAAGGGGAAGATGCATTACCCTCAGTGCACCCTACCTAAGATACGCTACATTGTTGTTTGATTGTTTTTCTAGGTTAGGCTTCTATTCGTTGGTCTTTTTCTAAAGTCTAATGTAGATATCCCGTCGTGAGAGAGTCTCTACCTCATCGAGTTTAATCCTAACCATTCTAAAGTTTAAATTTTAGCATCGTATTCCTTTTAGATTTTGTATCTTTAACACCTGAAGGTGTACTATATTTTATAGTTTTACATCCCTCAAATATTAAAGTTTATATCTATACCCTAATATAAAAAAAATAGGTAAAGGGATTTTGATATTTTGGCCAAATTCTAATGGACAATCATAATCTGGTTACGATATCCATTTTTTTTTCTTTTCAAAAGATGAGAAAGATGCAATTTTTTTGATTTTTTAATGAAAAATATGATTAGAAAACTTTTTAGAATTTGACTGTATGCGTGAAAATAAAATATTTTTTGTTTTTTTTGTTTTTTAAAAAGGGAAATTAATTTAAAGTTTTGAATTTGTTTTTAGAAATATTTCGGAGAAAATCTGGTATTTTAATATGAGGTTTGTATCTTACAATGTAAAAATACAACTCAATATTAAGCGAAATTGGTAGAAAAACATGCAAGAAAATCACAAATATTTTGGAAGGATTTTTTTTATTTTTGGATTTTTTAATATTTTTTATATAATAGAAAATATTATAATATACTATTATAATTATATTATTATAAAATATACGAGTTGGGCCAGCCCAACCATCTGGGCCGAGCATAACCGGGTTGGGCCGATTGGCGACCAAACAAGTTTGAGCTCCTTTTTTGCGTGGGTTGGGCCGGCATGGGTCCAGCCTACCTAAAGGCCAAAAAAACAAAACCATGGTTACTATATGCAGTGGCCTAGGTGAGGTGTTTGGGGGAGAAAAACTAGAGGTTGGTTTGCCTGGACAGGAGAGAAGAAAGGTTGGCGACATTCCTAGTGTTGCAGGGAAGATCGTGCACGATGATTGGTGGTGGTGGTGTCGCCTGAGGTGGAGAAAAAGAGGGGGAGAGTATGGTCGGCAAAGGAGAAGAAAAAATCTAGGAAAAAAATGGTTTTTTGCCAACTTTGCACTCTAATTTCTCTATGCTCAGGTCATGAAATCCAAATCAATTTATAGGGGATAAAAGAGGGTAATCTTGCCTTTATTGGGGATAAATTGTGACCACTGATTCGGCTGGAAAGGATCCCAACTATTGGTTCAAAGTAGGTACTATTAACTGTCAAATCTGATAGTTTAAGCTGCCTGAGCTGGTCAATTTAAGTTGGCATCGCGACAGCCGTGGTGTCAATTAGCCTAAACGGACCATATTGGGGTGTAGAAGGGTGTTAGGTGATCATTTTGGTTCAGGTTTTGTCAAATTTTGTGGAGATATGAAGCATTAAATGACCCTAAAAAGCAATCGTTTGGACAACTTTTTTGGGTAATAATAAATAAGATAATGAACAGTATCATCTAGTTTTTTTGCCCAAGTTCAATTTAGTTCTCCACCTTTTAATTTATTTTAACTGCACCTCTAATTGACCCTAAACTTTTGATTTAATACAATTTAGCCCCTGATGAAATACAATATCAGCCCCCAGTGTGCACGCCTTTTTTATTTTGGTCATTGGTCTCGGATTTCTTCAATTTAGCTCCTAATTGACCATTAAACTTTCAATATCTTTAATTTCACCTCTGGATTCAATCCATTTCACCCCTATAGTTTTTCACCTTTTGTTCAATTTAGCTCCTAATTGACCATTAAACTTTCAATATCTTCAATTTCACCCTTGGATTCAATCCATTTCACCCCTATAGTTTTTCACCTTTTGTAAAATGGTCCTTGGTTATGAATTCCTCCAATTTGGCCTTTAATTGACCCAAAAACTTTGATTTTCTTGCAATTTTGCCCCTGATTTCAATCAATTGACTTGGTAAAAATTAAATTTGATTTTTTAAAATTTCAATCTTCTCAATTAAGCCCAAATTAGGCTCTTAATTTATGACAAAATGAGGGGGGAGTGTGATTTTTTTGTAGAATAAAAAAGAAGAAAATGAAGAAGAAATACGGGATGGGGAGAGTGTGGGTCATCTAGCAGGTTATAATTTAAATATTACTGATAGATTGATAGATGAATATTAGTGACAATTAGTTTTCATCGGTGATTTTGTCTATAATATTGACACATCATATTTTTCAACGGAAATAACAAGGGAATACCTGTCTAATTTTTCTTTATTCCTTGATTTTCACCTATAATTCCCTTGATATTCACCAATGAAAACAATTTTTTCAGTGAATAACAACGGAAATAGCGACGTCATGTTTTGTCGGTAAATATCACCATAATTTACTGATGATATTTTTTCGTCGGTATTTCTGTTTGTATCTAATAATTTTTTGGTAGTCATATTATTATTCATTAAATTATTATTATCATGATGGAAAGTGTATGTGTGTTTTGTAACCTAAGAGCCCGTTTATTTTTGTGTTTTAAAAGTGTTTTTGAAAAAAATTAAATTTTTTTTTCTTATTTAATTTTTTATATATATATTTTCAGATTGTTTTAATGTGCTGATATTAAAAATAAATTTTAAAAAAATAAAAAAATATATCATTTTAATATATTTCCAAATAAAAACCAGAAACTATCACAGTACCGAATAAGCAATGTCGTAAAAATAATGGTTTCTTCTTTTTTTTCCTTTCGGGAAAGCAATCAATTTTATCGAAAAATAATAATAATAATAAAATGTGTTCTCGTGATGTACCAGAATAAGAGCACGTCGGCAGGACAGATACCTGTCTTTATGACTTTCATCGAGTTAATGTGGGATAATTCCAATCCAACCGTAATGGGATCGAACCCAACATATCCCAGGCAGGTGCTAGAACCTTGGACAGGAGAGGGGTGTGGATGCATATTAATTACATGCATATTACAGCAAAGTAATTTATCCTGGGTTATTGTATAATAGAATAATAGCTCTTTTATTAATATTAATGTTTAAATCCACTTCCTTCCTCTTTTTAGAATTTTATTTCTTGTATAATTTTTAGTAAAAAAATTTAATTTTTTTTTAAAATACAGGTATAACTGCATTTCCACACTCTTTTTTAAAAAGACGAGACAGGATAATTTCTAAATGCTTAGAAATATATTCTTAGAAAGCAATCACAAATAGAGATGAGAATTGTTCATAAGAACATTGATGGGCTTTCGTAATCAGATTTATATGTATAAATAATGTATGATATTTGTAATCTTTAATATATATTTAAAATAATTTATATAGTTTTTTTATTTATTTTGTTTGATATATGTAAACTATATATTTGTTATTTTAATGGATTATATAAAGTTTTATTTAATAGAAATTGATGATGAAAGAAGTTAAAAATTAGAGATTAAGACACATGTATAGAGGTAAAAATGTAAAATACATGGATCTTCATTGTCATCTCTGAATCATGTTACTGTACGGATCCTCTCCGAGATTAAATTACTGTTTGTCTGAGATTCATTTGTAGATTAAAAAAAAAGGGGTCAATATCGGGATAAATAGGGCTTTGTGTTGACACGTGTGGCCTCACACGCCTTAGAAAAATTCAGCGAAACGACAGCTGGTCCTCTTTCACCGTGTTTGTATTTTAGGTAGCTTTCACGTTAACGGTCAAAACCTCAGCTAACAATCTGTTTGGTTCCTAAATAAATTGATTTCTGTGCTGCGGGCCCATACAAAAAATGAAGTTCAAAACGCAGCTATTATGCAGCCATCTCTAAGATTCTCTACGTGTTTTTTTTTAGTTGGGTTCATAAATATTCTTAACGTTTTTTATAATGCATTGTGTTTTTTGAATTAAAAATAATCTTGAATTAAAAATATATTAAAATAATATTTTTTTAATTTTTGATATTAACACATTAAAATTATTTAAGAAAATCTAAAAATATATTAATTTAATATTTTTAAAACAACAAGTATTTTTTTTTTAAAAAAAAAAACCTTCCATCACAATACCAAACAATAAATAAAGGCTAGAAAATAAAAGATGCGAAACGTGCTGTAGCCGGAATAAAGAAAGTCCCATATGTAGCATTAATGAACCAAGAAAAGTGCATGATTCTCTCATGAAGAGGATAAGGAGATGAAGGTGGATATGCTCCAGCACCTTTTGAAAACTATGGAAATATTACAACTTTGGGATATGCGTGCAGCTATTTATGAGCAAAATGTAGGACCATGTTGGCATGCATGCTCCCAGGTTCAATGAGCATAGTGTAATGGTAAAGAGTTTGAAATCTGCACAGCAGATCTCGAGTTCGAGTCAGGACGTGCATCTCTTGTAAGAACCTGGGACAACTAGGGTTTTACTCGCTCATCTTGACCCACAAAGTGTGCTTTCTGAAAAGTAAAGTTTTCTCGAATCAAAAAAAAAAAATGCATGCTCAGGACCTGACCTCTCTCTGGATTATTGCATGACCTCTCTCTGGATTATTGCATGACATTAACCATTGAAAAAGACAAAACATTAGCTAATTAAAGCATAGCCTAATCCTTCAGAAGTTATCCTTAACAAGCAGCCAGCCAGCCTGCCTTGTAGTGACAATAGTGCTCCTTCAGAAAATAAATATTCAAAAGGAATTCTAAATAATATACTATAAATTATTCTAAGATAATTGAAGAATCTTGGAAACCCAAACCCATACTCCACCCGTCCCTCTCTAGCGATCGAGGTCGGCTACAGATCAGTAGTTGCAAAAGAAATATCTACACCTTGTTTGTTATTATATAACTATGCACATTTAAAATAAATATACAATAATAAAAAATAGTGTATAAAATTAAAAATACCCACTATAAAGTTTAATAGATTAAATATATACCAAACTTTTAAATTTAATATCATTCTACTTGTAGTTATATATGGACACCTTTAAACATTTCATATAAATTTCAGTTCATATAGCATATGCTAACAATTATTACATGCACTACAGCAGAATCGTTTCATAATATATGTTTAGTAATATATGTTTTTATGGAATTATCTCAAATGTGATTAGATTCAGTAATATTGTTCAATATCTAATGTCTATCATTATATCATGTACTAAACAAAAATGATAAATTATTGTAAAAATAATATAATTATATATTTTTTAACTTTTTTACTGTAATGGTTAAGGTTAATATAGCGATGACAAATCTATAATTATTTAACTTTTATTTTAAAAAAATTGGTTAGATTTTTTTTTCTTTCTTTACACTTGATCTATTTATCACTATTTTTTTGTTCTTATCTTTATTTTATGTAATTTTTTATTTTTTCCCTACATTTTTCTTGGAAAAAAATATTATTTTTTTATTTTTTACAATTAAAATATTTATCACTTTACACTTGATCTATTTATAATGTTCTTTTTGTTCTTATCTTTATTATTTTGTAATTTATTTTTGTATTATTTCATTTTTTTCTTTACACTTTTTTTTTTGAAATACTATTATATAAACACTAAAAGGAAATGATATTTCATTGTAACAACTACAATATTATTTTATTTTTCTCCTACAATAAAAATTATATATCAACTAAAAGGAAATGGTATAGTTGTAAAAAAAATTAATTGATTTTACTGTAGTAGTGCCAAATATGTAATTTTTTAATTTATTTTTCTTATACCTGACATATTTATTATTTAACACTTTATCTATTTATCATCATTTTTTTTTTGTTTTTATCTTTATTTTTTTGTAATTTGTTTTCAGTTTTTTTCTTTTTTTCTTTATATTTTTTTTGAAAAAATATTATTTTTTATTATTTACACTTGGAATATTAATTACTCACTTTGCCTATTTATATCATTTTTTTTTTGTTTTTATCTTCATTCTTTTATAATTTTTTTGTAATTTTTCTTTACATTTATTTTTAAAAATAATATTATACAAAAACTTAAAGGAAACAATATTTTACTTTGGCAATTGCAATACTGTCTTATTTTTATATTATATTAAAAATTAACTTGAAATCATACACGTTTTTATTAACTTTTATTATTTTTATTTTATTTTATTATATGTAAACATTGACATTTTTATTCACAGTTATATTTTTTTACTCGATGTAAGAAATAAACATTAATAATATTCACACATTTATTTTTTTGCGCTAGAAAAAATATTATTAGACCTGCAACGAGTTTAGTCGAATAGATGCGTTAACATTTTTTCTTGCATTTATTGGTATAGATGGTTCATGATTTATTTAATTAAATACATGTATATCATTTTCGATTTATAATTATAATTTTAAAAAACATGTTGAAATATTCAATTTTTGATTTAATTAAATACATGTATATATATAGGTTTTGCCCAACAATATTTATCCGACCTGAATAACTAGTAAAAAACTAAAAGGTAAGGCAAAAGTCATATTCTACCATTGTAACACCTCTAGTTTGTTTTTAAGTATAGTTTCCTCAATATATATTGCTTCTTATATATAACAATCAAGCTAATATTTTTTTAGGTCAAATTTTACCTAGCATGCTTATTTAAACATTATAAAGAAACATTTTAATTTAGAATAATAAATTTCTTTAAAGTTTTATCTGGAGTAATATAAATTTCAGTACCCATTTTACTAGGTTAACATAAAAATCTGTTATGGTATGTGAAGAATCTATCAATTGAATCATTTCATCATCATATTACAATAATTTTATAAATAAATCACACACACACTAGCATTCATGATTCCATTTCAATTTATTAATCCACAATTCATTTCACATTCCACTATTTATATTTATATTTATATTTGGTTGGCTTCTTTAGGCCTATCTTCTTAATATAAATTCAATTTACACCTTTCCCAATCCTTTTTTATTCACAACAACATCTTTCAATCACAAAACAAACAACTTAATTAACTCAACATACTTAATTTAACACTTCATAATTCAATCACAATTTATCAAGCTGTAAATCACAATAAAAACTTAAATTAATTATTAAATATTGTTTCTTACCTTTTAAAGACGACAAATTCAAGAGAAATTTGCAAAGAAACTTGGCTTTTACTTTTCCTTTTAACTTTTAAAACCTTAATTTCTAGCGTGATTTTTACTTGTAAATACATTGAAATAATTTTTTGTTCATTTTAAAAATTTATTTTTGATATTAAAACATGAAAAATATTTTAAAAAATCAAAAATTAATTAATTTAAAAAAAAATTAACTTTTACAAAAGCACTTTCTAACTACAAAAACATACATGGCTTAATATTATCGGCCCCTATATATATCAAGATATTTGATTTATAATTTTACCCTTATGTTTAATTTGTGTATTTTTCTTTCAACTTAGTATCCTGTTGAACTACCGTGAAATTGTTAATATTGTTGCAGTAAAGTTAGGATATATCAATTCTATCAATAGATCTCGAGTAAATTAGTGTAGTTTTTTAAACTACCGTGAAATTACAGAGATCATTTAAAAATTTATAATTATTATAAATATAGGCTATCAGATGGGTAGTATATATATTTGTTTTTGTAGTTTAATCTGTTTCTTAAAGTGACTTTTAAATTATTTTTTGTTTAAAATAAAATATTAAATCAATATTTTTCAATAATAATTTTGATGTATTGATAAAAAAAATAAAGAATTATTTTAATATATTTTTAATTAAAAATATAATTACAAAATTACATAATATCCATATTAGCACTTAATATTTTCATCTAAAACATTCAACAAAAAATATCTAATTATTTACATGATTATTTTTATTTTATATTTAATGAATAAAAAACTCTTGCAATATTAGCATCACAACTTTATCATCAAATTAATAATTACTACTTTTCCATCAAACTAATATTATAATCTTGTCTAGAGCTAAAACTTTCATAATAATATTTTATGAAACACCTTGTTGCAATACAAAATCAACTTCATTTTCATAAAAAAAAAAAAAACTCATTTGAATTAAATCCAATAAACTTCATATCCACCCACAATCTATGCTCAAAAGATTCTTCAACCGGTGAACTCTGCAAGCTTAAATTTTGATATTGGCATTTTATCAAACACCATAAAGCCATTTGGAGCAGCAAGCCAAAAACACCTCTTATTTCGATCAATGGTGAAGAGAATCCTAATCATCAAATATACGATTGAATGAGCTACATTATATTTGGATTTTTTAAAACATAGAATAAGATTGTTCCATGTCGTTTGTTAGGACGAATGTTTCAAACATCCTCTTAAAAGCGATGCTTGACTAAGGGCATATGCCACCAAAGAGGAGAAGTAGATAGGCTTGGGATATTTGGTTTGGGCTATACATAGTACTAAAAATGTCCCATCTGAGAAGGAAAAACTCTGGTCAAACAACTTGATAGATGGTGGCTTAGATGTGATGTGCTTGTTCGTAGCATGGGTAAGACCATGGAAGGAACCATGGCCAACGATGATTTCTTCATGTAATTCAATCGAGAAAGATGTGAGAATCAGCACCATTATTAGACAAATCTGAACAAATTCTAAACCATTGATAAGGGATTAAGAGTAGAAAAAAGGAAGAGTAAATTTAGCAAGTATGAACTAGGAACATTCATGTTTATTGTTGAGTTCTAGATCAAACACTTGCAACGATGCGTAAAAAGAGAAATCAATACCTTAGCGATGTATTCTGCCTCAAAAATCTTTTTCACATGGAAGTTGTTACGAGACAGGGATTCCATCAGCTTATACCTGGTAGGTGCCTTATTACTGTTCTTGGTAACTCGAGTCGATATTACACGTGTCCACACAAACGAGGGGACCATGGACAACGGTGGAGGGGCCACGACTCTGTAGTCCAGTGGATACGATGAAGGAGATGTGCATCGATATCACAATTATCTCGATATTTTAAGTGTAGGGCAATCATAAGTCCATCAATTTTAAGATTTTTATTATTTTGCTAACGATGTTCTCGAATCTACGTGTACATTAATTAAAATTAAGTGTTTTCTCAAATAATTCTAAATATATTTTTTATATATCCACTTAAAGAAATTTAATAAGTTTCTTTTAATTCAAGACTTAAATTCAATATATTAATAAATTAAGAAAGGGAACAAATTTTCACAGCTACAAAGCTAACTACATAGGATTATACTAAATCATCTAGTAGGTGGTTCAGTGGTAAAAATTTAGGATAAAAAAGATTTGCTCTTCCTGTAATCTCATGTTTGAGCTCTATGGGTGTTAATATGATGGTTACTGGAAACTTACATAATCGTTAACTTCAAGGCCCGTGAGATTAGTTGAAGTACACGCAAGTTGGTCCCGATACCCATGTTAATAAAAAAAAAATTAGAAGATTTTTGCATTCAAATTCGTTTCAACATTTTATAACTATTTTTCCTTTCGTGTATAGATTAGGTGCAAACTTGGTATTTTTTAAGAGGAAATTATATAACAAAACTAACTAAAAAACCGAGTTATGACTCACTCATTCATTGTTCATGTGAGCATAATGGTTTAATTTTTATTAAAAATAATTTTTTAAAAAATTTTCAAAAAAAAATACAGCAGAAATTTAATGAGTAGAAGGTTTTGAAAATATATTTGTTATTGAGAGTAGTTTTGTTATTGTTAATACATTCTTATAAAAATACTTTGAGAACTCTTTCAACTTTGAAGAACCTTTTGATGGTTTTTAAATATATGAGTTTTCTTTTGCTAATAACTAATATATTTTTTATTTTTAGTTTCAATATTAAATAGGTGGGATTTTTTTTCTCAAATAACAACAGTAGCTACAACAAAATCTTTCACTGAATAATGAAACTGATAGCAGTATTTTATTTTCATATATATGTTGTATAAATTGTCTCAAACCATTTTTTGTTTTCATTTCAGAATAAATCAAAGGTAACTTAATTGAATAATTAAATATTATTTTTTAAAAATATATGTTATTATAATTAATTGTTATAATGACGGTTAAAATTCATGTTCATTCTTTTTTTGGCATCAAATAACAACTACGAAACAAATCACACTATTGTATATGGTGGCTCATTTAAAAACAATGTAATACAACTATTATTAGGAGATTTTGATTGAAATCTAGAATTGACAAATAATTTGTATATAAATAGAGTAAAAAAAGAAGAAAACGGAAAAGCTAATATATACAATCTAATACTAAATTTATTATTTTAATAATCGGTAATAATTAAGTATACAAGAAAAGGGTATTAAAATACTATATAAGAAGTTAATAATTTAATAAGTGTAATATGGAAAATTATTAAAATTTCGATTTAATTTAATTAATTAACTTAATAATTAATTTTACAAGGAAAAACATTTATATTTCATGATTGATTAAGTTAAAAAGGTAATAATTAAATAATTTGACTACAAAAAAGGTATTAAAATCCTATCTTAGTTAATAAGATTTTAAAAATACGTATTTAATCAATAAAATGTTAGACACAGTATCCATACTATTTTCTATATATAGTTATGGATACTCACTTAATTGTATTAGAAAATATGTATATTACGGTAAAAACAATTTAAATCAATAATGTTCAGTTGTGAAAACCGTAAAAGTCGGTTAGACAGTCATTCGTGTCCAGCCCGATACTATCCACGTCAGCGAGTCAATAAGTCTATGGTTTGAAGTTTAAAACTTTACTTTTTATCCCAGAATGTCTGGGCTCTCCAGGAATCTTGACTGACGCAAGGCTGAGCCCCACCGTCAAGTTTACAGTTCACCTTGCCCTGTGTAAGAAACTACTATAAATAAGGCACGAAGAGTTCCGTAGTTAGGCTTCAAGAAGCAACTCTAAAGTAGCCAGCTTAGCTTTCCAATTCCTTCAAGCTCAACGCTTCTCAAAACAAGCTCTCAGATCTCTCTCGACTGGACCCCATTTCTCTTTTACCCAAAAAAAAGCATGGTCGGACCATCACTTGACACCACCAAGCTCCATCTCAAACCCCCTTCATCTGCCACCCCCACCATCAAATTCCTCTGCAGTTACGGTGGCAAGATCATCCCCCGTTTCCCAGATGGAAAACTCCGTTACCACGGTGGCGAAACCCGTGTCCTCGGTGTCGAACGTTCCATCTCCTTTGCTGGTCAGTCTTATTATATATCACTATTAATTTCCACTATTTCCCCTTTTCTTTTCTTTTTGCTAATTCCTTCTTTAGCTTTTACCGTATCAAGTGTTATTTGTGTGTGAATATGGAGTAAGTGATACGGGGTGGAATATTTTTGCTTTTGTGCTATACAGAGTTATTGTTGAAGCTTGGAGAGTTACGTGGGACATCGGTGAATCTCCGTTGTCAGTTGCCAAAAGAAGATCTAGATGCTCTGGTATCGATCACCTCCGGTGAGGATCTAGCTAATCTCATCGAGGAATACGATCGAGCAGCTGGAGCAGCAACACCAACTGCATCTTTAAAGATCAGGGCTTTCCTTTCGCTCCCGAAAAAAATATCTTCTTCCTCTTCCAAATCCTCCTCCTCCTCCTCCTCTTCCTCTTATAGTTATGGTGGAGCCACTATTGCTTCAACTTCTACCGCTCCGTGGTGCTACCATCATCAGATCTCGAAGCCGGTAGCGTTTTCTGTAAGGAAGACTCCACCTGCTCCACATCAATATGAATATGGTTACCATGCTCATGGAAATCCTAGCCATGTCTACCTTGTTCACAACGGGAATCATTGGCAATTACAGCAGACCCAATTGAGCTGAGACCGGACATATATATTTGGCCTATATAAATAGGAAAGAAAAACAAATATATAACTAAAGAAAAAAACATGGAAAAGGGAAGAATATTCGAGCTGGCAGTAGCTAATATGAGATATATGTACTTGGGGACTGTAAATCGTTACGATTTACGAAGGGATTGTTTTTTTTTTTTTTTGGTCCGTGAAAATTAATGAATTTCCAGTCCAATATTTCCATTTGGGTACTTCAAAAGCTTTATGTGATGGAGAGTTTTGGATAACCATTTCCAGTACCACTGTGCATATATAACAGCTCTTTCATTCATCTCCAGCCATTTCCTTTGTCCTTTCGCGTACAGTAGATCACTGCCCCTTTGTTGTTTGCAAGATTCTCCATTGTTGAGCTCGGTGACATGCTCTACTCCTTATTCATTATGGCCTAAAATTAATGTGCTTATCATACGTCATTCATGTGATGCTTCGTTATCAATCGATCTGTATCATCTTTCATAGTTCGCTTTTGATAGCTCCAGTTATTTGCCAATAATCCCTCCTCTGTTTGTTTTTCCTTCTATTTTTTAATGTGTGTTAGCGTTAGGGTATGTGTTTGTTGCAATCCTTTACTGTTTCTTGTTGATTTGTTATCAACGTTACCCAGTCTTACAAATCTCATGCCGAACACTTTGAATTGCAGGTTGAACACGCGGGGCTTAAAAGAATCAATATCCAAGATGACAGAGAAGCAATTTAAATGAATCCCATGCTTCGTTTTGTTTCCCGCGTTTATGGTTCTCTTCCTCTGTGAATTGAGATAGACTGGAACTGGTGATAGTGAGTTATGGGCCATAACCAGCTGCTGATGGGTGTTTTTCATTCTGACCAGATACAATGGAGTGATCATCTATGCTTTGAAGGTACTTTCCATAGCTATTACAACTACAGGGAGGGACCGTTAAGGCTTCCAATTTTGGTTGAGCAGTGGATAGAGCTACAAAAAGAGTGTCCCATGGGCCATGACAGCTTATACATATAAAACATTAAAGAGATGATAATATAAAATATTGAAACTAAGAGATTAGGAGAGCTAATTAACGATTGTTGGCTCGAAGAAACTAAGAAAGGATCTCCACTCACTTGGTATTCAAAGGGAGATTCCCGTCCTTGGCTTCGAGGATCAGTTTTGGAGACACCGAGAATTTGACAGTAGTATTTTTGGCTTGGGACTACTCTTATAAGCCAAGCAAAAGAATTGAAAGGGAGTTTTCTGGAACATAACGATAAAATGTTGTTAAGGTTATCCTACCCCACCACCATGTGAGATCTTTTTTTTTTTTTTTTATCTTTCTCTTTTTCGAAATAAAGATTGGTGGCTTGGCTGGGTCAAAATTTTCCCAACTTTAAAAAGCTGCTCGTGTGATGCTAATAGTGTTTTTTTTAAAAAAAAATAAGAAAGAAAATCCCAAGATTGCAGTTAAAAAGAGGCAATCATTGGATGCTCAAGTGGCTCGACTGATAATAAATTTGATTAATTTAATAAAATAATTAATAAAAATAGGCAACCATGCATAAAGGGAACCACACGAAAAACTTGGCAATGAATAACTTAAAAAATTAATGCCTTTCAATATTATAATAAACTATTATCTTAATATTTTT
>Ga0325404_1002677_pt1 | contig 19015 bp, 13 predicted proteins | sample PopdelMetagenome_18_FD_205664 | JGI IMG/M metagenome (GOLD analysis project Ga0325404, IMG submission 205664) | Populus deltoides microbial communities from Bellville, Georgia, United States - Xylem-Control-R1 | ecosystem: Host-associated > Plants > Phyllosphere > Stem > Wood/Secondary xylem... | reverse complement strand
ATTTATATAAATTTTTTTCTCTCTCTCTCTCTCTCTCTCTCTCTCTCTCTCTCTCTCTCTCTCTCTATATATATATATATATATATATATATATATATATATAGAACAATGAAAAAATGAACATCAAAAACCTTTTAGACTTCATGATTTTTGAGTTTAGTCTCTTAGTTTTTCACAACACTTGGGTTTTCTAATGTCTTTTAATGTTTTTATTTTTTATTTTTATAAATAGACTGTTTGTCTTGTATTCTAAGCATTGAGAAAAATATATAAAAAAATATATGAATTTTTATTTAAAGTTTTTTAGAATATGTATATTATTACTTATTCTTTATTTTTTTAAAGATGTTATCAGCACGATTATTTTATTTAATTTATATTGAAATCTTGACACACATGAATTCCTATATTATGTGACTTGTATCAATTTCAATATTTTTTTCTCTTTTCATTATTGTTTATACTTTATGGAATATGTTTGGCTCTATAACTTATTTTGACAAATTTTCTTTCCCTTTTATTCATCAAGATTTAAAGTTTCTGAAGAACTAGTATTGTAAATTTTTGAAGAATTAAATAAATTAAATATAGTTCTTGAAGAGCTAGTATTTCTAAAGAACTAAATAACAATAAGACTATTCTGAAAAATCCTTGTATTTTTTCACCTGGGTAGATCACCTATTATAATGAGATCATTTAAAAAAAAATCTCATATTTTTCCACATGTGCAAGTAACCCATTATAATAAGACTATTTTTGACAAAATCTTTGTAAGTTTTCACTTAAGTGGATCACCCACAATGAGACTATTTTTGAAAAATTCTTGGATTTCTCACACCATTGATCAAGTCGTCTGGAACAATTAGACCAATTCAAAAAAAACTTTTTGGATATTTTTCCTCGACAAGGTAAGTCACTTTTCAAATGACTAATTTCTTGATTTCAACATCTCTCTGTGAAGGTCGTTTACCAATCTTTTGTTGTTGAAGTTTTCAAGACTCTTAAAGAAGCAAAGGTTCTTTTTGTTTCTATTTTTCTTTATAAATTTACTACGCAAAGAAAATAAAATTTTCCAATGTCTTTGCATCGTAAATATTATGAAGAGGGGGCAACTGTTATAACTCAATTTTTGAATTTTTCAAAAAAAATGAATGAATTAATGAATGAAAAATAATTTGAGGATTGGGTTAAGACAACACAAATTGAAAGTTTGAGGATTCATAAGGATGTAATTATTTATTTTTGGAGTCAATTTGGTCAAAAATGAAAGAATTGATAAGTTTATGGACTTAATTAAACTTTGGATTAGTTTAATTAATGAAATCAGGAGCTTAATTAAAGAATTGATAAGTTCGGGGACTTAATTAAACTTTGATTTAATTAATTAATGAAGGCTTAATTGAAGAAATACTAAAATTTAGGACTGATTCGACGTAAAATTGCAAGAAATTAAAGTCTTAGGACCGAAGTGAATTGGCGGGAGTACTTTAGGGAGTTTAATTGATTTTTCTAGGGGTAATTTTGAAAGAATTAAAAGTTGAAGAGTCAATTAAGAACCAAATTGAATAATTCAGAAACTGAATAATTCAGAAACCAAGGACTGCTTTGTAAATGACGTTATAATCCAAGGGTCCAATTGCAATTGATCCAGGGGCAAAATTGAATTGATTTTCATTGATTAGGGAGCCAATTGATAAATATCAGAACTTCAAGGGGCAAATTCAAGATAGCCATTTCAATAAAAACGCCGCCGTTTGTACTGTTCATCACCCGGCCTATTCAACAGGAAACCGAAACCGTTTTGGACCGCGTCTCCCACGTCTCCTCTGCTGCCCATTATCTTCCAAGGCCACGTTGAACAGTCCTACAATAGCAGGACCGTTATTCCCCTGTTTCTTCTCAAAGAAACAGAGGCGTTCGTGCCCCAAGATCAGGAGGCACGAACACTAATAAAAGAAGCCTCTCTTGCTTTATAAGAAGGGGGGAGCGCACTGGAGAATGGGGGGCTTTTTGATAGAAAACCAGGACGAAGGAATAAAAAAAATACAAGAGCAGAGGAAACCGTGGCAGACCTTAATGAAGACACAAACAGAGGGGTGCTTTGGACAGATAAAACAGGGACATGGGGAACCAGGAGACAGGGCCTAACACAGGAGGAAAAACGAAAAACAGAGAAAACGGGAAGAGAAGGAAAGAGCGACCATTGTCTCCGCCATCTCGAGCACCAGAGACAGAAGACAGAGAGGGAACAAAAAAGAAACACAGAGCGGAAAGCCATAACAGAAGAGTACAGGAGGAATAAGAACGAACAGGGGAAGACGAAAACACAGAACAAAAGAGAGAAAAATGAGTGAACAGACACAAAACAAGCATACAAGAGAGCAGAAGAGAAACCAAGAGGACGAAGACAGAAGATACAGAGAGCAGAAAGACCAGAAAAAAACAGAGAAAATAAGAAAAAAGAAAAAGCAGATGGACAGAGAGAGAGGGAGAGAATCCTGAGAGCAGAATAAAGCAAGAGATAAAATGGAAGAAGGGAGAGGGCGTCGCCCGGCCTCGTCGTCACCAGCGTCTTCATCTTCGGTCTTCAAGCTACAGGTCAGTAGCATTCTTCTTCCCTCGCTTTTCCTATTTATTTACACTGGCACTGTTGCCAGCATGCGTGAGTAATTCACGCATGCTAGGCAACTGTGGCCGGGCTGGTCACTGGCTCGGCCAGTGACCAGGCCAGACACACTGAGTCTAGCCCAACCTGTATGATTGGGCTAGACCCGTCTTAAAAAAAATAAAAATAAAAATTATATATACATTGATTTAAATTTATTTTTTGGTTTATTCATTGATGTCAGAGTCAGAAATATCATACGTTTTTCTATTGCATAATATTTACCAACGCCATAGTTGGAAGTATTTGTGGTTCAATATTCATTGATGTCAGAGTCAAGAATATCACAAGCATACCATCATAGCATAAACTAACAAACTCTTAGTAATATAAGACAAAACCAGCAATGCAGTCTGCCTCAGACAGGACGTTTAAAGGATGATAATATATTCTCTTTTATGTAACCAGTCCTGTATTATAGAGTCTTTATTGACTAATTAGGTTCCTAGTGACCATAATACTAGGTGATGACCTTTTAAAAAAGACATTTCCCCATTAAAGAATAAAATGTTAGAAATTTGTTCTTTTCATTGAATTTTTTTAAGGTTGCCACGATATCGGGTGCGATAATTATCACATTGAAACAATAGATGAAGATAAAAAAGAATATATTTATATTATTTAATGTATTTCAGGCCAGAAGCTTATACTTGAAAAATTACATGCTTCTCTTCTGAAATTTATTACACGATCATGAAATCTATTGAAACAAATGTTGTGATACACCAAAAATGTTTTGACCTAAAAATATTTATGCTTTGACATGATCGATGTGGATATCTAGGATCAATAATGATGCAATGAATTGTTGAAAATTCACATGGGCATCCTTTAAAAAACTTGAAGATTCTTTTACCAAGTGAAAATCCATGCATTGCATGCTCTCAAGGTAAATTTATTACCAAATCATCTTCATGAAAAGTTATTATAGAATCACCATCTTTTCTCGAAAAAATTCTTTTAGATATTTTATGATATTAATTGATGCATTAAGTAAATGGTAATATATTTGTTTACTTTCTAGTTGAAATGTTGTGTTTGCTAGATTAATAGCATATATTATTAGACTATAAGCGCAATTTCTTGATTATCCAATCAAGATAATTAATTAGAAAATATTTTTGAGTTTACTTCTCAAGCATTTGATATTTTTTACACTTCTATTGGAATTGATGCTGAACATCTTATTGCTCATGTGCATACCAAAATGGTATAGCATAATCATTTATAAAATGTATTCAATTAACTTCTAGATCATTACTTATGAAATCAAAATTGTCTACATCAGTTTAGGGACATGCTATATCGTTAGTTAGAATTAAACCTGTTTAAGGACAAAAATCCTAGAAAATAAAAATTATAACAAGTAGATGATGGTACTCCTGAAGATTCATCATCCATAAAATAAAAGATAAATATTATGTCAAAATCATCTTCTAATTTAAAGAGAGAGCTTCTGAAGAAGCATCTCCTGAAGAGATCTAAGTACCTAGAAATAATGAGATCTCTATAAACTATGTTCACACATGAGAGATTTTGGATCAAAATAAAATTGTCATAAATGACATATTTACAGTTAAAGTTGCTTTTGGCATCACCAAAAAAAATGATAAAATTAAACCATAAACTATCAAAGAATATCGACATAGAAATGATTGGTCAATATGATAAGAAATAATCCAAACAAAGTTAAATTCATTTGTAAAATGTAAAGTATTTGGACATGTAGTTCATATGCCTAAGGGTATTATGGTTGTTGGGTATAAGTGAGTTTTCGTTAGAAAACAAAATAAGAACAATGAAATTGTTCAATATAATGTGCCACTTGTTGCACAAGATTTCTCGCAAAGACCTGACATTGATTATGAGAAAAATTATTCTCCAGTTATGAATGCAATCACTTTCAGATTTTTTATTGGTTTAGTAGTCTCAGAAACTCTAAATATACATTTATGGATGTAGTAACAACATATCTATATATAGATCATTAGATAAAGATATCCATATGAAAATCCTTGAATGATTCAAAATACCTGAAACCTTTTATGATAAACCCAAAAGTATTTATTTTATTAAACTATAAAAATCTTTACATGGGTTGAAGCAATCTGGTCGAAAGTGGTATAATTATCTTAATGAATACATCATAGAAAAAATGTTTGAGAATAATGAGATTTGTCCATGCATTTTTATTAAGAAAACCACATCTGGATTTGCTATTGTTATAGTATATGTTGATGATTTAAATCTTGTTGGTAATCTTGAAGAACTCGTAAAAACTACAACTTATTTGAAAGATGAATTTGAGATAAAAGATCTTAGAAAGATAAAATTTTATCTTGGTTTACAGATTGAACATCTTTCAAATAGAAAATTTATCCATTAATTGACGTATGCAAAAAAAATCTTGAAGCACTTTTACATGGACAATACTTATCCTTAAAGTACACCTATGATTATTCGATCACTTGATGTGAAGAAAAAAATGTTTTTGACTACTAGAAAAGGATGAAGAAATTCTTGGTCCATAAGTACCATATCTTAGTGCTATTGGAGCACTCTTGTATCTTGCAAATTATACAATACCGGACATAGCTTTTGCAGTCAATTTATTGGTAAGATATAGTTCCATTCCCACAAAACGATATTGGAAAACGGACAAATATATACTTTGTTATCTTCACCAAGCAACTAAAATGAAGTTATTTTATAGTGGATCAAATTCATAATTGATTGGATATACAGATGCATGATATCTTTATAATCCCCACAAATGGAGATCATAAACAAGTTATTTGTTTACATAATACTACAATTTCTTGGAGATTTGTTAAACAAACATTAGTGGCTACTTTATCAAATTATTCAAAAATTATTGCAATTTATGAAATAAGTCGAGAATGTACATAGTCAAGGTCAATTATCCAACACATAAAACAAAAATATGGATTGTTAACCGTTGAAGATAGTTTTAATCGTTGAAAATAGTCCAACAATATTGTTTGAAGATAATGCTGCTCGTATCACTCAACATAGAGGATGCTAAATTAAAAGAGACAAAACAAAATATATCTTACCAAAGTTTTTTTTATACCCATGAGCTTCAACATAAGGAAAAAATTGATATCAAACAAATTAGATTAATTGATAATTTAACAGACTTATTTACAAAGTCTTTACCAGCCTCAACTTTCAATAAGCTTGTCCATAATATTAGAATGCGTTATCTTAAAGATTTATCATAAGACATGTACTTTTGAGATGAAGTTAATGCAAATTGTATTCTTTTTCCTCCACTTAGGTTTTTTTCCACTGAGTTTTTATTTGCAAGGTTTTAATGAGACAATTTGGTATTTCTGTGAATCCTAAAATATTCAAATATAGATTTTGAAATATCTATATAAAACCTTGTATTGAATTTTTTAAGTATTCAGAAATCACACAAAAATATTGTATTTTTTCCCTTCGCTTAAGTTTTTTTTCCATCGGGTTTTTCTTTGCAAGGTTTTAATGAGACATATTTTTAAAACATAATTATTAAAGAAGAAGTGTTATAAAATCTATAATTATATATATTGAATGCCCATTAGAATCTTTTAGACTTTATGACTCTTGGGTTTAGTCTCTTGATTTTCCATGACACTTGGATTTCGTGGTGTCCTTAAACGTTTTTATTTTCTAATAAATAGATTATTTGTCTTATATTTTAAGCATTAAAAAAATATATATAAGAAATGATATGAATTTATCTTTTAAGTTTATTTTGAATATATATGATTTTACTTATTTTTTATTTTTTTAACAAAACTAAATTTATAAATTAGGTTGGAAAATATCCTTTTTACTTTACAAATTTATAAACCAAGTACTTTTTACTTTTATTTTTATTCTTATATTTTTTTTATTAATCAATTGAATTGTTTTTGAATTAAACAAGTCGATTAAATTATTTTAAAATAAATTTTTTATGATTTAATTTAATTTTAAATCCAAACAAAATAAAAAAATTAAATAAAAAAATTTCTTTTCCTATCAATTTTATTTTTTTTCTTCTTAATTTTAATCTTAGAATTTTTTTTACGGATTAACCACCAGATTATCTTTGATTTATTAAAGTTAATTGACCATTATTGAATTTAATTTTAAACCTAAATTAAATAAGATATTTACTTGAAGAATTTTAAGGTTCACCTGTTGGTCAGCTTTAAGGCCACCTCTATCTCTCCTCCCCTGTCCCCCTATCTCAAAATCCACAAGGCCAAAACCCAGGAGAAACTAGACCAGAAGGCTCTCAAGTCATGACCATGGCTTCACTGTCATCACTATCAGTAGACATAGCCACTACTTTCGCCTCTTTAACTTCTCGCCATCCCACCACACTCCGCTCCACCATCCTCCCTTTCTTACTAAAACCACAAAGAACCCATCATCCCGTCCTCAAAACTACACCCCCTTTCCATCGCCGCCGCTTCTCCGTTTCTGCCACCGCCACCACTTCTGCCCCTCAGACTGACGACTCGGACTTAACCACCAAGATTCCTCCCGATAATCGGATTCCTGCCACCATTATCACCGGTTTCTTGGGCTCTGGCAAGGTCCTTTTTTTATCCTCCTTTCTTTCTTTCATTCTTTTTTTTGTGCATTTCATTTGATTTACGAAAATGGGTTGTGTTGTTTTATGGTGATTATGTATAACAGACAACGTTACTTAATCATATTCTGACTGCTGACCATGGGAAGCGCATAGCAGTGATTGAGAATGAGGTACTCTGTCATCATCTTTCATTTATCTTTTTGCATCCCATATAATCTGCATATATCATATGATGACTGATGAATGTGAGCAGAAGAAAAAAGAAAGAATCTTTGTGATGGGTTTTCAAGCCCTTGTTGTTGTTATATGATGTTAATTGAGAACTTAAGTGGTTATGCTGAATTTCTTTCAGTATGGTGAAGTTGACATTGATGGCTCTCTTGTTGCTGCGAAAACTGCTGGGGCTGAGGACATTATAATGCTCAACAATGGTTGTTTGTGCTGTACAGTGAGGGGTGATCTTGTCAGGATGATTGCGGATTTGGTTAAGAGGAAGAAAGATAAATTTGATCATATTGTAATAGAGACTACAGGTAGGTAATTATTCAATTTGACATTTATATGTGGCGTATGACTGGTCAGGAATGAATGCAGGATATATTATGTTTTTACTTACTGTTTTGCATGTGAGATTAGTTCACTTCAGGTGAAATAGATTCTCTAGTTAGTTGTTGCTCACTGCAAATCTTTTATGCAACTTTGCAGGGCTGGCAAATCCTGCACCAATCATTCAGACTTTTTATGCTGAAGACCAGGTTTTTAATGATGTCAAATTGGATGGTGTTGTGACGTTGGTTGATGCTAAACATGCTCCTCTCCATCTCGATGAGGTTAAGCCAAAGGGAGTGGTGAACGAGGCAGTGGAGCAAATTGCTTATGCTGATCGGGTTATAGTAAATAAGGTACTTTGATTTTAAGTTATATTTTTGCCTAAATTTGACTTTGTTAGACTTCAATTTGCTCGATTTATAATTCCAATACTGGATAAAGTTTAATCAGTTCAACTTTTAAGTCTCAGATTTTAGCTGTTCACATTATTATCTGCATTTTGCTTCAAATTGTTTTTTTGTTGCTTCATTAGCTGGTATAGAAACTTATGTGTTGTTCTCCCAGGAATTTAAAACCCACGTGCTGGCAAGTTCATTTTAATACTTCTTTAAGAGGGACTTAACAGATGCTTTATAAATGAAACCATGGCCTTATTGCCTCTTAGAAATGTGACAAGGGATAACTTGTCAGTTGGGAAATTAGTCCGGGATGCAAGTTTGGAGTCAGTTATCAAACTTTTGGTCTATTACTGACCCATATGATAACTTGTCTTGTTGCCAGACTGATCTTGTTGGTGAGCAAGAAATCGCTTCTTTGGTGCAGCGGATAAGGGTTGGTGTCTTGCTTCTTTTCTTTTCTTTTCCTTTTCTTCACTGTTAATTCTTTTTGAATACTGATGTGTGTCTCTGAATGCAGAACATCAATCGTATGGCTAATTTGAAGCGCACACAATATGGAAAAGTTGACTTGGATTATGTCCTTGGCATTGGAGGATTTGATTTGGAGAGGTTATTTTCCACTCTTGTCTCCTAGTATATGTATATGTACATGTACATGTATATGAATATGAATATTTAATTGACTAAAAAAGGACTAAATTTCTTAATCTTTTATTTTGAATTTTTTTTTATTCTTCACTCTGGCTAGAGGAGGCCATTTTGTGCATCTAACTTTATTTTTTAAATGAGCTCATCCATTGAATTCAACCTCCATGCTTGTTAAATGCTTAAATGTGTATATTGCACTATTGGTTTATACTTTCTGTGTTGACACGGATACTACTATGTGCTAGGCATTGCATTTAGACACACTCTCTCTCTTTCACATCCCTCTGCTCTTCTCCTTCCATGTATTCATTTTTTCTCTCTCATTGCTGGGGACCGAGAGCATGGAGGGGAGGGTGCCCTCATTCTATGTCATAAAACAAGTTAGGGAATTCAACTTCATTCTATGAAATTCCAGGTTTATGTCGGATTATGAGCTCTATAAAAACACTGAAGTCGGATTCAGAAACATTTGGGAAATGATTAACACTTAGAAAGTTAATGCTATATAGTTGAAATCAATAATAGAAAAACCAATCTTTAAATTTACTAGCAACAAGTTTTACACAGGAACCAGAGATCTAATCGCAGCTGTACCCATCAGAAATCTCTTACTGAGTTGGATAAGAGATAGAAATAGAGACCCAATTCTCAGTTGTGATTTGAGATCCTTCTCAAACCTGAGAAAAGAGTTCCATGCTCCCGAAGATGGAAGTTGACATTTTATTACTTGGTTCTCTTCTAAAGTTACTGGAATCCCATGTTATTGTGGATACGTTACTAATCCTATTAGTGTAAACCTGATAAACACAGAAAATCAACGCTTTCAGATAAAAGCTCATAACTGTTACTCCTTCCAGGTTTTTTTGGGATCACTATGGTACACTGTCCACCTGAAAAATTGCATTTTTTTCTGCAAAATTAGTAAAACCTAGATACACTTCTTCTTAGTGCCTCTTGCACCATGCTATCTGGTGTTCAACTATTTATGCAAACATTTGAGTGCTTTAATTCCTTTCCTTTTTCTCTTTTCTTTTACACTTTAGAAAGAAACAAATTTACTTGAATAGAATAAAAAAGGATCATGAGCTCTATTCTCGTCATATTTTGAGGGCTTAAAGAACCTGACCCTAAATCTGCATGTCAAATATTAGTCTTGTAGCAGTTTTTTCCTTCTTTATTTTGGATGTAAATCTAATTATATCCGAACATAAAAGGAGGTGAAGTTTTCATGCAAAGGGAAAGAAAAATGATGCAAGTACTCCTGAATTTTTGAGGAGTTAAAACCGCGCTAAGAGTATTTGGGATTGCAGCAGAGTTATCAAATCGAAGTCTTGCCAAAGAAGATGTTTCGCAAAGCTCAATCCAAGACATACCCTGAGTCATGCTGTTCAATTAGCTCATTTGGGGGAAACACTGCTCATATAAAATATGGTGATCTGTGCATAGACGGACATTAACTTAGGGTGACATTTCGATGAATGTGATGATACTATTTTTTGTCCTTGACTAGAATGTTTGCTGGTTGGATTTGCTTTAGCTTGAAAAATTATTTATGTAGCAGAATGCTGAGATTTTTAGTTATAGCATGTGCCTTTACAATACTTTTCTATGCTTGAAACGTTCTGGTGTTAAATCATTTTGTGGTTTTATTAAATAATGAGTTGATTATACTTTCCCAATGACCTTATTCTTGCTGCCTTGTTAATGTTCCTTCTGTAGTTGCATTGTCAATTAACTGAACTTGTTATTAATCTTATCTCTGTTCTTGTTTTATCTTTTCTTTCTGTATACGATTGTTTTTCTTGCTGAAGATGCTTGCTTTTCTAGAAGTGTTAGGTCACTTAAGAGTTAAACTGCAATATCTGGGGTTGTTGGCTAACATTTGCTCCTCTTCTCAGGATTGAGAGTGCTGTCAGTGATGAAGATAGAAAGGAAGATCATGCCAGCCACGACCATGACCACGATCACGATCACGATCACCACCACCACCACCATCATGATGAACATGACCATAAGCATGGTATTTCTCTTCATTCACAGTGTCTGTACTTAACTTAAAGCAGCATGCACAAACTGTTAGGTGCTGTTATATTTTAGTGGAGAAAGCTTCTGCTTGTCCCAATAAAAATAACAAGGTTCTTACGGGATAAACATTTTGTTATATAACTTGGAACTTGATTTGTATTTGTTCTGCCACATGGAAAAATTGGAATTTTATGGATATCAAGCTGCCGATCACCTATAATGAAAAGTAAAATATGAAACACGAAAACTGATAAAGATGTATTATTGTCCGATGAAACACTATTTATTATATGCATTAATCATTGCAGTAGATGTCATTCAGAATTCACAGTCCTCTCCAAACTCCTTTTCTAGCTGTTAGAAGTAGGCAATGAAATTTACACATTAGTGTATTTAGAAATTTAACTTCATGTTCATCACTAATTTTAGCAGCAACATTTAAGTTGACCTTTTTTATGTGTTGTGCTCTCATGTTATTAATGAAAATCTTTCATACCAACAAATTAAAAGAAGGAAAATGGAAAAGCATTTAAGAAAAAACCTCGGCCTATGACCTATAATTTCTAGCCAAGAGAAACAGTTATATATTATTTTTCATGTTTAGCTCTCTTTTCCTCTGTTGAGCTATTATTGTGGCTAAAGCTTAATGATAGTATACCTCTGGCCTCAACATTTATGATTAGTTATTTTGTGGATGTTCATTATTGTAATTCAGTTATTGTAAATGCCTGGTTTGGGTATTTTATGAATGAACTCTGCCACTCTTCTTGTGATAATCTTATGGCTGATCATAAAGCTTGTGGATGCTATTGTGCAGATCATCATGATGATCATCATTCGCATGACCACACTCATGACCCTGGTGTTTCTTCTGTCAGTATAGTCTGTGAAGGGAGCCTAGATCTAGAAAAGGTTGGTTTTACATGTGGGCTGTTCAATTTCCACGTGCACCTTAGAATTACAGAAGAATTGTACATATTTGAAATAACCTCACATGAGCATTTCTAGCTTTCCTACAGTTGCTCAATCTTCATGTTTGATTTATTTGTCTATGGGATGTGTAAAACTAACAATACTGGATTGATGTGACCACTGTATTCACTTTCAGGCTAACATCTGGCTTGGTACTTTATTGATGGAACGTAGTGAGGACATCTACCGGATGAAAGGCTTATTATCTGTTCAGGGAATGGATGAGAGATTTGTATTCCAGGTGAGCTACAAAGTTCCATAGTCCCAATATTATCTTGATAAAAGAAAATTCTATGTTCCATATTTGTAACTCTATTTGACTACTTAAAATCACCTTTGTTTGTTTGTTTGTTTTTTTGAACCATCACCATTAAAATGATTGTCAAAGCTTTTAGTTATTAATGTAGAAGCAAAGAAACAAAAACCTTTTCATTATACTTCTCAACTTTGTTTGTTGTATTGTTTCTTGGTTCTTCAACTTCAATTTCCCTTGCCACATCACCCCAAGTTAAATGTCTCCATCAAACACCAATTCATCTTCTACTACAATATATATATATATATATATATATATATATATTAACAAGGGTGTCTGGGCCAGCTTGCATGCACCTCGACTAATCCCACATGCCCTAAAGTTAATGACCATGTAAGTCTCCAGTGACCTTGAGGTTTATGAGATTCGAACAGGTGACCTCTAGGGAGCAAATCCAGGGCCTGATCAATTGAGCTATGCCCCTCAGGGTTTCTTCTACTATAATATTATTTTCTATATTGGCACCCATCGTCCCAACCATTGTCCCAAACAGATTTTTTTATATGATATAACTTCGTAGTATTTCTATATGAGAAATTAAGAAACAAAATAATGAGATGACAAGAAAAAACGTTAAAGGAATACCTCGGTTGTTCTTTGGTCTTCACTCTAGACTCTTCTTTATCTTCTTCTCTTATGATGTTTCATGTATGTTTATGCTGTTCTTGTTTCAAGTTTCATGTCTGTCTCTCTTCTTCTTCAACTTTTATGTTGGTCTCTCTCTGTCTCTCTTTTTACCCTAATCTAATGTTTTTTTCTTACAAAACTAACCTTAAATTATTTCTTGTATAAGACCAGAAAAAGAGACAAACAAGACAACATAAGTCCTTTTTTTAAAAAAAAGTAGAAATCCAAGAGACGCCTCTTCAAACTAATCCTCAATGTTAGTGTAGATAATTTTCATCAGGCGATGCCTTTATCGCCTGCCTCCCATGCACAGGCACTTGCCTAGGCAGTGCCTCTTCAAACTCCATCTCCTTAGGCTAAGAAAGGTGCCTTGGCCTCACCTTGCCTCCAGCGCTTAATCGAGCGCCCGGATGCCTTGTGACAACACTGATTTGTTGTGACTAATTAATTGCTTGGCTGTCAAACAGTGGTTAATATGCTAATGTGTGGTTCCTTGAAAAGGAGGACCTTGTATGGTGGGGATGTATTGAGTAAAATGAAATGCCTTTGCTTTGTTATCTGGTCATGCTTGTGTCAAATGTTAAAGTTTATTATCATGTGTCATAGTAAATTCTGTCTTGCATTTCTGAAGGTGAAGTGTGTTCCACATTCTGGATATGCATGTGAGTCCCATGACCTATTTGTGCTATACGGTTCTCTATCAGGTGGATAGTTGTTGCTAAATAATCTGTTCAACATAAAATGATTTTGTATGCTGGTGGTAATAAAAGACAAGGACTCCTGCTTTACAATATGTTCAGTTCATGATGGTGTTTTTTTTTTTTAATTTTATTTATTTATTATTATTAACTTAAGCTAGCGTGGGGGTTGTACCATAAACTAGCAGGAATGCTTTATATAGACTGAAGGCTTGACTAGTATACAGCTCTGAGCAATGCTACGTAGTTTATATTTAGGTTCTGTATGCTATTTACTCTGGCAAGCAAGGGGTTCCGGTGTTGGCTTTGTTGCAGATTGAACTGGAATTAGATCCTAATCAATTTTTCCTTCGCCTCATTTTATTTGACAGGGTGTTCATGATATATTCCAAGGTTCACCTGATCGGTTATGGGGTCCCAATGAACCCAGAACAAACAAAATTGTGTTCATAGGGAAGAACTTGGACGCTCAGGAATTGGAGAAGGGCTTTAAAGCCTGTTTACTGTGAGATTTAAAACATTAAGTCATTCGGATAATATCTCTTTATATTGTGTACTTGATTAGTGGACATTTTATGTGCAACCGATTTTTTTTTGTTTACTTTCTTCGAGGAACAATGAGTTTGTTTCCAACATAAATTTCAAAATAGAAAGACCACTGAAAAGGGATGGCTGAGCTATTTTGAATGGTGTCGGTAGTGGGATTTCTTCTTGCTCTTGGAGAATGCCTGTGTGAGAATCGAGTGGCTTACTCTCGAGCTTGATTTTCATTGTTTTTCCATAGGGCTCTTGCATTTTAGGCTTATCGTTATTGGTAAACTTAAGAAGCTTCAGTAAGACCTGGTTTGCCGGATTTCGTTCAGCAGTTTTACCCATTATGATATATTCTAGATAATTGGCTCAGCCAGGCCAAATCTTTTTTTAGCATAAAAAAAAAATGTTTATGCTGCTGGGAACTTTTTGTTGTGTTATGTTTAGCTTGTTAAATTTAAACCTCTTAACCTAGCTACTTGTTTAGCCTAAGCTTTTTAATTGTGATAGTTGGCTTTACATGATATAATTAACTTGAGGGTTTTAAAAACAATTGAAGTTTAAAAAAATTAAAATAATATGTATATTTAATTATTGAGATGATGATATATCAATTTGGGTTTCATGGTTTAATGGATTATGGATTTAATCAGGTGTAATAATTTGAAAAAAAAAACACTAATATTCATTTAATTATATAATAATAAAAATAGTCGCTTGTAAAATTGAGTAACAATGTAATGCCAAGATGTTTATTTGAAATAATTTGAAATAGCCCTATAAAAAATAAATTGAAATAAATTATTGCAAATTCCAAATAAACTTGGTTAATTCACCAAACTTGGATGTTGTGGGGTTTAATAGGCTTTTTTAGCAAAATATTTTTTTATTTAATTACATGATAATAAAAATAGTCGCTTGTAAAATTGAGTATCAACTCAATGTTAGAATATTTGGTTAAGGCTATGATAACCTCATATAAAACATATCGAAATAAATTATAAAGACTAATTTTCAGTTAACACAAGTTAACTTATTAAATTTATGATCCGAGTTATGAACTTTACTAGGTCTAATAATTTTGTTTTTTATAACTATTTTTTATTCAATTATGTGACAAAAAAATAGATGCTAGTAAAATTAAGTATCAACAAAATATCGGGACATTTCTTTGATATCACTATGAACCTATAAAAATTAAAATGAAATAAATTATAAAATCCAATTCAAAAGCAACCAAGCATTAAAAGATGATGATGATAATAATAATGATAATCATAATAATAAAAGTTCAATATTAAAGGATGAAACTAAAAAAATAAATAAATTAGGTGCCTGTATGGCTTAGTGTGCTTGAGTAGACTCGTGTATTTCAGCTTTACCTTTATTTTTTTTGCAAGGAATAAATAACATATCATTTGTTTATTTTTTTTAAAATATCGTGTTATTTATTGTTATAGATAACATGTTATTAGTTTTCACTTATTTTTTTATTGGGAATATCTAAGAAACATAGCATGTATCTTAATAAATAAATTAGGAAGTTAATGGCAAAATCCATCACTTAAATCAATGGAGGGTAACATTTTCTAACAAGGTGATAAGTTAGAGATATTCCTTGTACCACAGGATCTAGTTGCTTCATCATGTTGATCTACAAATCTCATAATTCAAGCTTTAAATTAGATAAACTACGATCAAATCCAGTTGATCATTACCCATCAAATCTAATTATCATAAGAACACTTATTTATCGTTTATTTACAAATGAAAAAAAAAAAATTTCAACCTAGCGATTGTTATCTTTCCAAATCCATGCCGTTAAAAAGTAATTGAATAATTGAGAATTTTAAAAGGCACAGGGGCGTTCCGAGAATCGAACTCGGGACCTCTCGCACCCAAAGCGAGAATCATACCACTAGACCAAACGCCCTTCTTGTTGTCCATTCGTTTTAATTACATTAAAATGATTTTTATTATTGAACCAAGAAGTGACACTTTATGGTCACGTGTGCCGTCATATTTCTACCTTTTGTCTATATTTGACAATTTCAAATTTACTTCTAGCATGGGATGTCAATTACCAAAGAGTCCCCAAATTAATAATATATACCAATACCCTCTTTCAATTACAGCAAATATTAAACAATCCAAAAAATAAATTAAATAATAAAAAGCACACCCAAAATATCTTAATTATACAAAATAGTCCTAATTCCTTTTGTTTTCAGGAAAGACCCCCCCCTCTCTCTCTACACACACACACACACACACACACACACACACACAACTAAAAATCTTCTTATAAATAAAAGAGTAACTCTCCAAACTGATAATATATATGATTTTTTTACCTCTCCACCCAGAAAAAAAAACTTTGTACCGGCCTTAAAGATATTGAAATTTTTTTATATGATTTATTTATTATTTTTAAATTAATTAAAAATAAATAAATATTTTCCATCTTCATTGCTCTGTAAAATAACCAGAATATTCTCGAAAGTAACAAATTTAAATCTGCCATCAAGATTTATTTTTGTATTTTCATGAAATTTTTTTCGTTATTATAATTTAAACTGAAAGACATGAACAAATATAGAAAAAAACAATAAACAATAAAAATACCCAGCAAAACGATGAAAAGAAAAAAAGAAGGTACTCAATGGATGGCAACTACACACACACACACACACACACACACACACACACACACACACACACACACACTACGGCATGAAACACAGGTGCTGCTCAAGAAGAGAATGAGAGAACAATCACACTCAAAAAACGACATAGTTTTGATAGGAGAAAGAAAAGGAACAAGTGCACCTCATGCTATGCTCTCCCAGTACCCTTTCCACATCACCAAAGGAAAGATACTCGGTGGAAGTTGTATCTTGAAGAACACAGACGCAAACATATATATATTATGCAACAATTACAAATCCTTGCCATCAAAAACTATCAAGCAGGCAAGGGTTATATGTGGTTGGTTAGACAGCCCTCTCATTCAATTATTTGAAAGCAATGCGTTCTGATTCTGCATCAGCAGCTTCTTGCAGCCACCTTATTAGTCTTTCCATGTCCTCTTCAGACAATGCATGGACTTGATGACTTATCAGTATAGGACTTCTGCCCTGCCAGTCCCAATCCTGCTTTCTGTTTGATACCATTTACATCATTATCAGTTAGTATGCAATCAGTAATTGATCATGTCTGTGTAATCCTTGCAAAAAGCAAGCATTCATCAGGAAAATGAATAAGCACTTTGAGGAAGAGGATTCCAGGACTTCAAGATGACCTTATTCCAGGCCAAATAGTGAATACATAATACCTGATTTGGATGACAAATTATTGTACATGAAACAATTGAGAGAAACATAACTTAATAGAAAAAAAAAACCTGCAGGAATTCTCTAGTGTTTGGACAAGAGAGGATATATTACCTTGAGATATTCGACAATCGAAGATCCATCATCAGGTGATCCCTCTTCAAGTTCTTGATTTTCAAATTGGAGACAATGGTGTATTGTCTGAAACTGCTGGCATATTTCAGCCACCAGTTTTTTTCTTTCTTCCATGTGCTGGAAAAACTCTTGCTTCATAGGTTCAGTTTCTTCTTCAAGTGTCTTCAATCGCTTACTTAGCTGCTTGATCTTACCAGCCTCTGAAACTTGTTTCAGTTGTTTGCCTTCAGAAGAATCACTGCAAGCTTGATCTCTTGAAGAATTCGTTGGCGATATTTCCACTAGCTCGTTTGAACTCGAGGCCCTTGATTCTGTTAGCAGGTTCTTTCCATTCATCAACCTATGCATTTCTCTTCTCTGTTCTTCCATTGCATCTGTACCTCTGAAATCTTTTCCAATCTCATCCAAAAACCTCAGTCCATCACCAGCTTTATGCTTACAAATGCTTGCAGGGCTCTTCAGAAGCTTGGAAATTGAAAGGTTTTTTGGTGAGGAAAAACTCTGTAACTCGAGTGCTGCGATCTGCATCTTATTGCAATGCAGAATTCCTCCAAGTTTTTTCAAGGCATGCAAATTCTCAGCACCAAGTTGATCAGAAGACCATTGTTGATTACCTACCAGGAAACCAAAGGAACAGTTGACATGTCAGGAAACGGCAAAACCATCAAAGAATAACCATAAGAGCCATCCCGCAATCACCATGAGAAGCCAAATAAGAGCTATAAAGGGCTTGACAATCCAAGATATAAAAACTAGAATAAAAGAGAAATATCTGGGTAGACAAAGAGGTTGGTTGGGGAATATAGCAGAGTGTGGTTAAATGATGGTTGCTTACCTGACACAGTTTCCATGCTCGAAAACACCGAGAACATGCTTCTGGACCTCCCTTTGCTTTTCTTCCAAGAGAAGGTGAGTGTTAGGGATGCAAGGAATGGTGCGCAGTATCTACTATCTAGACCCTTTTGTCACAGAGAGAGAAGGAGGTCCATGGGAAATTGCCAAGCAGCTGCAAGAGAATGTCTTCACTCTTGATCTGCCTCTGTTGTTAAATGTAGGCGATTGCTACTTAACATGACGTGGTTAACATGTCTGCAACTTGAGAGAAACTGCAGCCATTTAGCAGCAATATATTTTGGCTTATTATCATATTTAGGGAGGCGAGGTTTGGCTCCATTAACGCAGAGGTTAGGTCATATGCGTCACCTTGAAGGAAACGAAAGTAATATTTAACAGCAACTTAGAACTTCAAAGTTCATGGTAACATCGAAACCCTCCATCCCTCTTTTCTCCAGTAAGAGTACGTCATGCTGACGAGAGCAAAGGATTGCCAAGTTTGTTATAAATCAAAACTCTTAAAAGATCAAGAATTTTACAGTTACAATATTTAATTTTATTGATTCATTTTTTTATTTGTTAAAAAAATATTACAATTGTTTATATGAAAAAACATTAACAATAATGCTGGATAGGAAAAATAAATAAAAAAACTATTCATTTCAAATAGAAAAAAAACTAGAAAATTATA
>Ga0325404_1002674_pt1 | contig 19024 bp, 10 predicted proteins | sample PopdelMetagenome_18_FD_205664 | JGI IMG/M metagenome (GOLD analysis project Ga0325404, IMG submission 205664) | Populus deltoides microbial communities from Bellville, Georgia, United States - Xylem-Control-R1 | ecosystem: Host-associated > Plants > Phyllosphere > Stem > Wood/Secondary xylem... | reverse complement strand
TATTTAAATCTTAGTTAGAGTCTTAATAAGCAAAAAGTAACATCAAAGTTAGAATCTTTAACTCTAAGGGGTTAGGGAGAAATTTTTTACCTCTCGAAATTGATATTGAATTCTGTTGATCGGATTTCGAGGGAGAGATGGGAGAAATGGGTGTGAGATATTGATGTTTGAAAGAACTGTTTAAATTGTTATTCAACACTTTGGAAAATGCAAAACCACTTTTAGGAGTTTTACAGAAAAGTAAGTAAAGTTTTACGGAAGAGAGCGTCCTCGAATACTGAAAAGTGTCTATTCTTTATTTCTTGAAAAGTGATTTTTAAAATATTATTTTTTAAATTTTTTAATATTTATTTATTATTAAAAAATTTAATTAATAAAAATTATTTTCGAGTGAAAAGAAAATTTAGTTTGATTTTTAAAAAGGTGTTTACTAAAAAAATTTGGGTAGAAAATATTTTCTGAAAATTGTAAAAAATTTAGAAATATCATATTATTTGCTGATTATATCAAATTTGGTCCTTAAACTTTTTATTGCTATATATATTTTGTTTTAAATATTTATTTTTTAATTTCATATCTTAAAATTTATTTTTTATATTAACTTTGGTCATTATTTTTATAATTGTTATTTGCGTTTCCTTTATTATTTTTTTATTGAAATTTTTTAATCTATCAAATTTGGTCCTCATTTTTTTTATTGTTACTTATTTTATTTAAAATAATTTATGAAATGTTTATTATTATTATTTTAATTTCTTCATCTTTTATTTTTTTATTTTTTAGATTTGATCTCTATTATTTTGATTATTATTTATTTTATTTGAGATAATTTATGAAATTATATTTTTTTTTCTATTTCATTCTCATTCAACTTTTTAATTTGTAAGATTTGTTCCTCATTTTTTTAATATACTTGAGAAAAATAAAACATTAATAGTTATTTTCTAACTCATTTTTCATGGCATAACCAAATACTGGAAAATATTTTCCAACTTATTTTTCATTACACTACTAAACATCAGAAAATAATTCACTTTTCTAGAATTCACTTTCCAAAAGGAAACTACTTTTCAGCAAACAAACGGGGGTGATTATAATTATAATTATGCGTGGAAAACATATATACCCACGCAAATTAAATAATGTTGTGTGATTTTTAATTGAAATTATATTAAAATAATTTTTTATATTTTTTTAACATTGTTATATTAACATTATTTAAAAATATAAAAATATTAATTTGATATTTTTCACATAAAAATTAATTTAAAAAATATGTTATAATACAAAAACAAATCCTCATCTAAGAGACTAATAGTTAATTTACATGTTTAGCTATAAACTTTTATTACACAACAAAATATAAATAATAAGTATTTCACTGCATAAAGAGATTTAACATAAATATATTCACACCTCCATTACCTAAACCATAAATATTAACAATAATTATTGCTCGGCCGTGTAGAACTTGTAATCAAGTTTATACAACTTCAGATTACAATTAATAACTACATAATATAGAACATAAACTTATAATGCATCATCATTCATTATCTTTGTTGCACCCACATCGCGGCGGCTTTAAAAATAAAAGTATATCATGGAAAAAATGGATTTTTGGCATCCTATTCTTTGATGGGAAACGGTCTTGTTTAAGGAGTCGCCACCTAGTATTATGGTCACTAGGAACCCTAACTGGTCAACATAGATTCTATGGTATGGGACTGGTTATGTAAAAAGAAAGATATTATCACCCCTTAAATGTTCTACCTGAGGCAGATTGCATTGCTGATTTTGTCTTAAATTGCTAAATGTTTATTAGTTTACGCTATGATAATTTGCTTATAATATTCTTGACTCTGGCGTCAGTGAATATTCAACTACGAATATCTCCAACTCTGGCGTTGGTAAATATTACGTAGCTATAAAATAAATTAGATCAATATTTTTTTTATTCCATACTCTAGCGCCAGTGAATAAATAAATAAAAATAAATTTATTTTTAAGCATGCACATATTTTTTATTTTCTAGATAAATAAAATAAATATAACGAATAAAAATAATATAAATTTAAACCGGTATTTTTATTCCTGACTCTGGCGTCAGTGAATAAACCAATAAATTTACATTATTTTTATTCATGCATACATAATTTATATATATATATTAATTTTTTTCTACTTTTTTATTTTTCTATTTTTTGGGCTGGGCCCAGCTTAACCCAATGGTAGCCCAGCCAGCCCGTCCCATGACCCGGCCAGTGACCCGGCTGGCTGAGGCACGCATGCGTGAATTATTCACGCATGCTGTGCACAGTGGGAAATTACCTTCTCACTGTACTTGTGTAACTAAGAATGAAAGGGAGCGAGAAGCTTCCCTGGACGCGTAGGAACGAAGACGATGACGAAGGCGTGGTGGCTGGATGTTCTCTTCTCTTTCTGATTTTTTGGTTTGTTTCTATTCATTCACGCCCTGTATAATCTTTGTCTATTTTCTCCTTCCTCCTCCTGTTCGTTCGTCTCCTCTCTGCTTCTGCCTGTCCGTATGCTTTATTCTTTCAGCTGCTCCTGAGATGATGATGAAGGTGCCGGCTTTCTGTTATTGTTTTGGGTGTTTTTTTTTTGTGCAGGGATGTCTGCAGAGATGAAGGCAATGGCGATGACAATTCTCTATGTATGCTGGATTTCTTTCCTCTCCTTCTCTCTGTGTATTATTTCTTTGCTCTGGGTTTTTTTGCTCTGTTTTCTCTGCTTTTTTTCTCTGTTTTTGGGTTAATTTTTCGGTCTTGTCCTCGCTCTCTGTTTCCAGTGTTCTCCCTTTCTCCTGCCGGTTTCTCCCCTGTATATTTGCCTTTTTTCTATGTTTTATGCCCTGCTGTTTTCCTTTGGTTTTCGGTCCCCTGCTCTCTGGGTTTTTCCTCTGGTTTTTTTTCGTCCCCCTCCTTTTTTTTTCCTCTGCTCTGCTCTGCCTTTTATAGAGCCAGAGAGCATGCAGAAACCAGTTCCCCTGTCAATCAATCCATGAGTGGGATCGTGGGCAAGAGATCGTGGTGTAGTGGCCTTGAGTTGCTGGATTTTTCCCTGTTGAATCGGTCTTCTCCATGCGAAACGAAAGGGATGGTGAATGGTGGGATCAAAACGGCGTCATTTGGCATGAAAAAAATGATAGATTATGGATTGGTCCCTTTCTGTTTGAAATGTATCAATTGGGTCCTTTAATCAATAAATTTTTAATTTTACCCTTGGATTAATTTCAATTAAGTCCTTGAATTTATTTAATTAATTAAATAAAAGTTTAATTAAGTCCATAAACTTATTAATTCTTCTAATTTCATTAATTAAACTAATCCAAATTTTAACTAAATTTCCAAACTTATTAATTCTTCAATTTCTGACCAATTTACTCTCAAATATGATAATTTTATCCATGAACTTTGAATTTGTGTTGTTTTAACCTCATTCTCAAATTTATTTATTTTTTAATATTTATTCAAAAATTGAGTTATGACAACCTTCATCATAATTTCCATAAATACATTTCTTTTCATATAAATCAACATCTTCTTTGATCCATATAATTTCCTTACAATACTAGCAAGTTATACATATTAACAACTAATCAAGGTAAATACACTGGCAAGTCAGATATACTGATTCCTCTAGCTCCACCTGTGGATGCTAATCAAGGTTAATACACTGACAAATTAGACATACTGACACCTTTAGCTCCACTCAAAGTAACTAGTCAAAGTAAACATACCGATAAGTCAGATATACTGACACCTCTAACTCCACTTAAAATATCTAGTCAATGTAAACACACCGATAAGTCAGATATACTGACACCTCTAACTCCACTTAAAGTATCTAGTCAATGTAAACACATCGACAAGTTAGACATATTGATGCCTCTAGCTCCCTAGCTCCCTTTATAGAAGCTAGTCAAAGGAAACACACTAGCAAGTCAGATATATTGATATTTCTAGCTGTACTCAAGAAAGTTAATCAAAGTAAACACACCAACAAGTCAGATATACCAACGACTCTAACTCCACTCATGGAAGATAGTCAAAGTTACCATTTTTTCCACATATTCCATTTTTATTTCTTTTTTTTACATCCATGTCTTTAAGAAATAAATTAAAAATATAGCATAAGACATAAAATTTAAAAAGATAAATTCAAGGTCCAAAACACCTACTTGGAGCTTGCAAATGCCTAGCTGCTCCTATCTATTGTCTAACTTCCACAACCTCCCCTGCACTAACAAGTCCAAACTATCATAAACTTAGAAACTCATCATAGAAACCCTATTCCGGTTCTCCTTCAATCCTATATTCCCAACCAATAAAAACAAAATAAAATTATAGGGTTTAATATACATCTAAAAAAACCCCAATCCTTACATACTCAATCATAAACTTAACAAATCATGTTCAATGGCTCCATTAAATATTTTCTCCCATAAACAAAACCATATACAATCATCCTTTACACAAGCTTCCACACAAAATCAATTCCCTCTTCTAAAATTCCTTATTAGCCAAATCTTATCCTTAAGAAGTCAAAGGTTTTCTTTTCAAAATTTCATGAAGTTAGGAATAGTCCACATATAATTTATATCAACAACGCATAGTTAATTATAATTTTAAAGTTTATTATCAATTATCAAATTTCTCCCAAACTCTACACTTGGCCAGCCTTAAAGGCCCCCTCATGATTTTAACTAGTAAATAGTTACCATATACTGATTCAACAATGTCTTAAACAATCATACATTTTATCTTAACTTTTTCATAGAGTCATAATTCAAAGTATACTAAAACTTCAACTAAGCTTAAATAAAGCATTCGTCTTCACACATCAACATAATAGTCTTACACATCAATTATATGTAATTAGTGAACATTTATACCAAACAAATTAATTCCCTTTTTACTCCCCATTGATTGGCCCTAAAGTCCTTTATAATATCAAGTTTTTTTTTTTCCAATTTCTTAAAATTTTTGTTCCCTTTCCTACCCCATTTCATCCCAAATAGATCAATTTTATATTTCCTCTAAATTTTAACCAAGAACCCTAATAGTAAATTTAAGTATATTGCTTAATCTTTGCCTAATCTCATGAAATCAACAAGCAAATTGATAAAGAACACTTTACTCATTTGTTTTGTGCTCAAAATAAGCCCACCAGGTAACTTTCCACCACTCCTTGCTCTACTAATTTCTTTGGTTTATTTTTCTAACTCTCATTTTCTCAAACTTTAATCTCTCTTAGATTTTTATGTTTGCGTTTAAAACTCTATTAATCTAACTCATAATGTTCTTAACTTGATTACCTAAGAGATTTTGAAGAAAAAAACAAGGAAAAAAAGATGAAGGAAGCTCTTCTTTATCTCTCATGGCTGACGAGTTTAAAGTAATGGAGGGATTGGAATGTCTTTTTCAAAACTATAGTTTTTCCCTTGTCTTAAATCTCTTAAGTAATTCCAAGTAATTCTCCAAGTTTCCAACAAAATTTAATACTACATTTGAACAAATTTATTCGTATTCCTTGACTAACCTTCGGTAAATACTTTATTCCCAATTTAAATTATTAAATTATTAATTAATTAATTTAATATTCATTTAAACTTGCTTAAAATACATTATACTTTCATATTTACTTAAAATTTAACCCAGAGTTTGGCCTTTGGCCTATAAACTACCCCTTTTAGTAGTTAAAATTTCATGTAATTTCAAAGACTAATGCTTAAGATCATATAGTATATTGTAAAAAATCAAGTTAAGATAGTAGCACGAGACACCTTATAGTTCCTTGGTTTCTTTTTTTTTGGTTGCTAGAAGAAAAATATAAAGATTTTTCCTAAACACCTTTTGGTTGTGACCAATAGTTTTGAATGGATAGTGTACCAAGATGAAGAAAACCATTTTCATGTGAAGGTGGATAACACTTTATGGTCTTGAAAGTTGTGTCATTGAAAGGATTATGCAAAAATATTGAAGTGCTCATAGGTTTTCCTCGTGTCTTCATAGTGTTGGGGTTGGATATTTTATTGAGCCATACAATGACATGGGAGAACCAATGGAGAAATTGTCATAATGAATGTTTAAGGAATCACTATATAGAGACATGAAAATTTCATTGGAGACTTGAAGATGTAAAGATTTTTTGGAGATAAACAATACTAAGTTCATTGAAATGTTTAAGGAAAAAGGGACGAAGACAATTTGGAGAAATAATATTGCTTTTTCATTGAAAAGTTCAGAATATTTTCTTATGAAAATGGAGATACAATCCATGGAAACTATCTAATTTCTAGCAATGCATTGTGGGATGCACCAACCTCTTTCTCTTTTTGTTTAGGACTTTAGGTTGTATTTTTTTTATGAACTGTTGAATTTAACCCCTAGCGATCAAGGTCTTTATCTTTTTTAGAGCATAATAGTTCTTTGTATCATACCCATTGTCATGATAAAAAAGACAAGTTTTATTGGAGTTGTGTGCTCGTGTCACTCTTTATGAGAGAGGGGTATTTCACAAATTCTTTTTTTTTAATGACAATCAATATCTCAGTTGCTTGTGGTTGTCAAAGATGTGATCATGAGCTTAAAGAACTTTAGTCAATGCCATAGGGCTGTTAAGAGACCAATGATGCTTGGGAGATCCTGTTCTCTATTGTTGGAACCAAGGATGTCCTTACTTGATCACGCTTGGTTTTTTTTTTTTTACATGGTGAGACAATATTGAGTGATGGTGCCATGGTTTGCTTTTGCGTGAGCTAATAAAAAAAGTACTATGAAATATATATATGACATTTTTATTATCGATGTAGACTCAGATTATTATGGATTTTAATAGTTAAGTGATGATTCTTTCCTTTAACTAGATCATTTGCCCATGTTGTGCTGCTAGTTAGATCAATTTTTTAAACGTAAGAAGAAAAAAATATATAAGCGTTGCTAATGTGTTTTCTAATAAAATGTTTTTAATCATAAACTCAAAATATGATACATATTAGAAGATATATTTTTTAAATATTGATACAACAACATATTAAATGATATTTGTTTTTGAAATATTGAGGTGACAACATATTGGATTAACCCGAGCTAACCTACCAAACTTTCAAATCAGGTCATGAGATTAAGACAACTCCATATAAAGCATGTCATAACCTATTTTTAGGGTACTCCCCAAATTCATTTCTTTTTCTTAAAAAAAAAACATAAAACAATGTCATTTTTAGACAACACTGTTCTTCTTCTTTCCCTGAACGTACAGCAGGGGAAGAAGAAGCCTTTTTTCAAATCTTCTTTTCCCGCCCACTCTTTCTCACTCTCTCGCTTGACATAACCCATACCCTGCCACCATTATGGAAGAAACAGAAGACTCATGCACGACCACCATACCCTACCACCATAATGGAAGAAACAGAAGACCCGTGCCCGACCATTATACCCTGCGCTTGGATAGGGTAGGGTGGCCTCTCCCCCTGCATCCTATAAATATAGAGGGAGAACCAGAGAAAAAAAAGGGGGGATTTTTTTAAGAAAGAGGGGAATGAAAGAGAAATAGAGATCGGAGAGGAAACAAAGGAAACATAAATGAAAAAAGGAAACAAACAGAGAGGAGAGAGAGAGAGGGAGAGAGAGAGAGAGAGAAAGAGAGAGAGAGAGAGAGAGATTGAATGAAAAAAAAAGGAACAACCATAACAAAGAAATAGAAAAGAAGAAAAAAAGAAAAGGAAATAGAGGAAGAACACCCATTGGTGGCCATCACTTTTTTCTTCTTGCCACTGTGAACTGCAACCATTCTTCCTATTTGCCACCACTAGAAGCATCATGAGCAACCGCCAGGTAAGCCTCTATTTCTCTTCTTCTTCTTCTTCTTCTCCTTCACCAGTGCTTCTCCACTATTCTACGTGAATTAATTCACGTTTTACTGTTCATATTGCATGTGAACAGTTGAGAGCTGCACCACTGTTCATCAGGCCGAACAACGTATGCCTAGACAAAAAAATGGCTGGGTCGGGTCTGACCCAGTTCAAAAAGAAAAAAGAAAAGAAAAAAAATACTTCTGGGTTGATGCAAATCTGGTATTTTAATACCCGATTTTTGCCAAAACATTGCAAAACGAGTTACACAGAAAAACAAAAAAAAAGTCTCGTTTTATGCATACGACCAAGTCTTTCAAAAGATAAAAAAATCATATCGTATTTTCATACAAATTTGTTTTTTAAAAATAGATATTAGCATGCATTTTGACTTTAATAACTAGTTTATTAAAGCCATGAGAACTAGGCTAATATTTCAAAAATTCTAATTTTTTTCTTTTAATATCTGAGATTACAAACTTACACGTAAGATGTATTTTTAATAAAAGTTAATTCTTTTTGTTGACATTAGAACGATTAGGTTTTACCTAATAAGATAAGAATCTCACTGAGGAGGAATTTTCTTAAACCATAGGCGGATCAATAATTAGAAATACAATAACACCTTAGCATATATCAGACAATTAAACAATGCAGCTTACCTTAGATATGACGTATTTAGGGTGCTAATACCTTTCAATTACGTAACCAGTTTACGTGCTCGTGCCCAATCTCTAAGAACAGTTAGGGTTCCTAGTAACAAAAAACTAGGTGGTGAATCCCATTTTCTTTTTCCACTGATACAAGACAAGGAATCATTGTCTCCTCCATTTTCCCGATACTGCAAACAAATAAAATGGAAGATCGCCGCGACGCTGCACACGTGTGACGAAGTAAATAAAAAACAATACGAAGCCCAATTTCTAATCAATCTAATGTTGAAAGATGAAATCAAAGAGAAAATAAATTTAAAAAAGAAAAAAAATCAAGTCAACTCAGGCTAATTTGCTAAACTAACGACCTGAGTTATAAGGTCAGGATAAAAAAAAAATATGAAGCTCCATTTCCAACAAATCAAATGTTAAATGTTGTAATCGAGAAAAAATAAAATCCATAAGACTAAGATAACTCCATATAAAACAAATTGAAAACAAAATTACAAAGTCCAATTCCCAAACAACCTAATATTAAAAGATGAAAATGACAAAAAAAAAACCTAAATGAAAAAGATTGATTTGTTGAAGGGTGAATTTTTTTTCTAAAAATCTATTCAATTAAAGAAGGATAAAAAATGAACTGAGTTAACCAAGGTAAATCCACCAAATACGCAATACAAAAAAAAAATCTAAATAAAAAAGATTGATTTGTTGAAGGGTGAATTTTTTCTAAAAAACTATTCAATTAAAAAAGGATAAAAAATGAACTGAGTTAATCTAGGTAAATTCGCCAAATACGCGATCCAGGTCATGAGATCATAACAATTTCATGAAAAGCAACTAAAAAAAGTTATGAAGCCCAATTGAAAAATGATTAAATTATAAATAGAGTCAACTTGGGTTAACCTGTCAAACTAGTGACCCGGGTCATTAGATCGAGATAACCCAATAGAAAGTAAAAAAAAATGATATTCAAATGGCCATTCACATCTTGAATTAGTTTCTTGAAATACTAGTGGTAGCTTGATTATTTACTTTATCCAACATTGAAACTATCAAGCGTGTGTCTGGCAGTGTCATTTCATGAAATTTTAATTTTTTTTCTTTCTAGTTAATTTTTAATTTTTGTATTGTTAGATTGTTTTGGTGTACAAATATTAAAATTATTTTAAAAAAATATTATTTTGATGTATTTCTAAGCAAAATTATTTTAAAAAGCAACCTCTATCACTGTCCCAAACACCCCTAGGGTAAAAACAAACTAAAGGCTTTTTGGGATTGAGAAATCAGTATATAAACTTCTTTCATTTGAACCACATCAATCATATCACATAAATTTGCTATAACAACAATTAATAATATTGTGATCTCAGTTGTCAATAATTTTACTTCAAGATATCATAAGAGCATTAAATCAGTTTTATGAGTAGGGGAGGGAGGAGTGGTGGGCAAAACAATATAGAGATCATGTGGATAGTATGGGTCTAGCTAACCCATTTAATGTTTGACTTTGTCTTCTTATAGTTGATTATCTAGACAATTTTTATGTTATTTTTGGAGACTAAAGTGATGTTTTGTGCACATAAAATATTATTTTTTATATCTATTAGGATATATAAAGTTGGACCCGAATGACTTATTGAAAATTCATTCATAAAGTTTATTAGCTCATTAAGTGCTTAATTTTCAAGATGCAATATATTGTAATATATGGAAGGAAGTATTTAATTATAAAGTACAACCACTATGATTCATATGTTGTATTCTTGATTCAAGTGCGAATGTTTCTACTTACTCGATATTTTGAGCTCTATAAAGATATTGTCACTTTTCAGGTGATGTCATATGAGTTAAGTAGGAGAATGTTAGAAAAATATCGTTAAGTGGCCGACATGTCATATAAATTTTAAATTAAGTGAGAATTAAGGCATATATCCCATTGGAATCTAGTAGTAGATCAACAACATCCATGATAGATGAATGTGCAAAAGTTAGGTTATATATAAAGGGTTCCTAGTCTAGCTAAAAAATTTGAAGAAAAGTTTGTGTCTTCCATCCACACTGAGTAACCCTAAAGTTTTACATAGATTAGAAGAATGTGTGTTTATTTGCACATAGATTTCTAGATAATTGTTTCAATACTTAATCAATCATGGTAGGAGATATATATCCTTTTAATTTTCCGCTATGTTTATATGTCTAACACATTGAAATTTATCTTGCACAAGCATATTCTCTTAAAATGCACAATTTTTGGAATGGAAAAGAAACAGTTGTGGTATGCTATCTTGTGAAGAAACTGGTGAAATCATTTATTCCAAGCATTTATTTCTATGACTTTGAAGACTTCAATTCAGCCTGTAAATTTTATATCAAGTTTTCTTGGTGAAAGATTATGACATAGTATCATGTAATTGGTATTTTATTAAATGTGATTAAGATCTACAACTCATGATTTAAAATCTTTTATTTATAATAGATATCACATTATTTAGTAAGCAAAACTTAGTAAAATAAAAAATAATAATTAATACCCCTAGCAATACCCAAAAAATCATTAACTTTATATGACAGAAAAAAAATTAGATTTAGATGTTAAATACTAAGAATGTTCTTTTACTTAACCTAGATTGGATATTAACGTAACCTCACTTATAAAAAAAGCATGCCACACTTTATTAAAGTAGGATATTACAAATAGCATACGAGAGAGAGGAGGAGAGCATTAATGTCTCTCATTTTATCACAGAAAACATTGAGCAAACTACTTAGTTCTTACTGAAAGCATAATGGTACGTACTATCTCTCAATATATTACAGGAAACATTTTGCAGCAGTACTCCCACCGATCGATGGTTTCATTGGCATGACATGTGGGAGCTCAACATTTTAGCTTTGAAGGGGTATTTTCTCCACGAACAATAAACTGATGCGACCTTTCAAGCATGATGCATTTGTGTAGGCGTCGTTGCTCTCATAAACGACGTCTGTTGCCCGTGCATTGTTAACACACACGTTAAGGAGATTCATGGAGATGGCAGTGGGCTTCAAGCAGTCTTCGTTAATGTCCTTCCATGCATCTGCACATGTTTTCTGAAGCTCTTTAACTGCCTCGTTCATGGAGACTCCATATTCTTTCATGTAGCATTCAATTGCTGAAGCACAATGCTCCCTCTTTTGTTCGAACTTCACATATGATCGAGCAAGGATGTTATAATAATCATTTTTTTCTCCATAAAAACAATAAATTATAATGCTCAGAGGATGGTTTAATGCTGAATTTCGGACGAGTAATTATACCTCATGGGTCACTATGTCATTCATAAGGCGGAGAAACAAACATCCTGCCTCGGAGATTTTTGCTTTACTTGTTAACCATTCCAATTCTTCGATTCTTGCAGTTTCAACTACGAAGAATACTGTTGTCGTTGCCATAAAACCAATCGAGATTTTTCCATTGCGCACATACTCATTCAACGGCGGCACAAAACGATCGTTACACCATTGAGCCTCGACTATGTAGGTTCTTATCATCTCTTTCATCTGGTCGATAGTATTTACAGCAAAAAGAAAAGTAACATAAAACAGGAGAGAGGTCCAAGAGGACTTAAGTACAGCAGGAGAGAAAAGACTCCGAAACGATACCGGAAAAAAGAAACTGAATCTTACCTCCTCCTTCACATAATTGACAGCAGTAAAGGATTTTCCATTCTTGCTAACTTCATTTGCAACGTCATCAAAATAACTTAAGAGAGCCCTATAAAGAGCTTTCATGGAATCCGTGGGTAGCTGATCGATGGCATCGATATTGCATCTGGAATTTTTTAAGAAATTAACCTTTGTAATTCAACAATACAAAGAACCCGTATCACACGATTTATAGAGAGTAAATCTTGTTTTTAAGTTATATTTTAAGAGTTATTTTTTTTATAAACAACATTATAAAAATGAGCTATTTTTTTTGAACTTAAGTAAAAAATTATTTGTAGCCAATAATATTATTTATGATTTTTTTTTCTAATAATTTCCATTGCAATATTTACTTAATTGTCAAGATTTTTCTGAGAGTTGGTGATTTTTTTTTAATGAGGCAAGTGTTTTAGCAGTAATTTTAAGATTTTGTTTTATTTTATTTTGTCACCATGTTTAAGAGGAACTGTAATATCTTTTTGAAAAAAAACTTTCGTTCATGAATGAAATGTTTTTAAATATTAAATTTGGTTCCTATATTTTACTTTTTCTTACAAAAGAGTCCCTACATGAATTTGTTTAGTCATCATATTTTATAGGAAATACAATTTAGTCCCTAATAAATATATGATATTATAAGAATGCATTCTATCTCAAATTAATAGTTTACTCCCTGAACCTGAACCGGTTGATAATTTTTGTTTGACTGGCTTAATTTATTATGGGTGTAATTATTTTTATGATTATGGTTGATATTAGTGAAATTTTGTTTCTTATATATTTATTTTGAAAATTCTGATAAAGTTTATTAATTGACATGTAAAAATTTAATAACTAATTGTATTTATAATAAAATAAATGACAAAAAAAAAAGCTTTTTATTACAAAGGACTTCTTTGTAAGAAAAAAATATAGAGAAAAAAGTAATTTTTTAAAAAAGTTCAGGGAGTAAAACATATGTATCTATGGAATTTCCATGCTTTTTAATCGTATTTGTAACACTAACCGAAGGATGTGATTAGTTGTAGCTAGGATCCATTATTTAATTAGTCTCCCATAATATTTTAAATTCTTTTTCCATTTACCATTGACCGTACATAAAAATATTTTTTCGCAATACGAGCCAGACATAAGATAATTAGAAAAATATTTTGCGAAAAGATATTCTTTAAGAAAATATGGAAATCTAAAGAAAAGCAAATAAATCAAACCTGATAACAGCCTTGGTAAAATGTTGAAGTTCTTCATACGTAGAATACGCATCATATGTGTCGTCTATGACGGTGATCAAAGCTCCAAGCTTTGTGGACAAGATCCGAGCAAGAGCATACTGAGGCTCAAAGTGCATTGCATTGACCCAAAAATACATCTCAACAATTCTGTCCCTTGCATAAGGCAACTCTTCAACCAAATTTAAGTCTTTCCACCAGCTGAAATATAAATAATAACGTCAAATTTGGCCCAGTGATGCTCATCGTTGCAAGATGGAGATAAAAATGGCAGCTCTTTACTTTGATTCTAACTTTTACAGAAAAGAAAAGTCGTACCCCGTTCTCATTATAAAATAAATTTACCTTGAGAGTGTGCTTAGCTCTTGCTGGTGCAGTAACTGTACCCTGTTGAAATCTAGTTTTGCAAATTTAAGCAAAGTTTCGTTTCGAAAATCTTCTTCTTCGTAAAAAGATATGTATTCTCTGGCCTCGAGTCTCTGAACTGTTTTGTGGATCGGTCGGATCAGAGCATACTTAATGTGTCTTCCAAGACGAGGGCCTGACTGCGTTGCCAAGGACTCTAGGTTTGTCCTTGAAAACTCCAAGGCTTCATCTAAGATTTGCTCTCCATTGACACTCAAATGGGCAGCTTCGTGCAAGCTAAGATTGCCTTTCACATCACTGGTAATGGTTTTCTTGAACTCACCATTGGTGTCCTTGAATTTCTTGAACACATCTGATACATACACAGTAATCAATATATATATATATATATATATATATATATATATATATATATATATATAACACTACTCCCATACATGGATCCATGTATAGAATTAATGAAGAAATGCAAGATGCTTAGGTCGTTACCAGAAGACACTTTGCATCCATATTGCCTTAGAACTCGAAATAAAAGTGCAACAGTGTGGAGATCGTGGTCATTATTTTCAAGAAGATTGGGAAGAGCATCATGAACATAATCTACTTGATCTTCAATCTCAGTTTCAAAGTGATATGATACACCGAGGCGGCATAGCAGGTTGATAAACTCAACGTTTTCAACAGGATCCTTTTTAGAAGCCATTAACATGCCCATCACAATATTCTTCAACTCTTCTACTTGTCTATTGTATGATTCGAATTCCTGCGGGCAAAGTAAAAGTTCCAGTCATCAGCATCAAACAGATTGTCATGTTGTTTAATATAAGAAAGAGAACTGAAACGTCTTTGTTAATGTTTTGAGCTTAACTGTGTTTGTTAATGTTTTGAGCTCAGTGCAACACCTAGCTAGCTTCATAATTACACTGGGTTATATTTCAACAAAAGCATGCTTTATTTTATTTTTGTATGATCAACTAGTATTTGTGACAAATTAAGCAAAAATAAAGCCTACATGAGATTATATAGGATATTACAAACGATATAACCGTTAAGGATTTGATTACCATTTCTGGGAACGAAAACGAAACGAAGCTAAAACCCCATTCTGTGGGAGGGAAGTCAGCCAATGGACGGAAGTTCTGCATGCTGTTTGCTGGTAAATCTGTCTGCAATGCCATCTTAGATGCCTACTATTTCTTGATTTTTGGTCAAGTGTTAAGTGACCGGCGAACATAGTAGCATGTAACCTCAATTTATAGGACCATGCACTTTTGATGGTTAAAAACTCAGCTTAGGCCCTGATATTACTGGTCAGTCCTCATCTATTATTACTTATTCATCAAAGTCTTATTGCTCTTCATTTCAACGACTAAGACCCTAATTATTTTGATCAGGGTCCGGCTGCCTGACCAAGTAATTGTTTTTCTGCAGACAAGGAGCAGTAAGAGAGATCGATCAGGACAGGCTACGGCTGATGATAAAGATATACTATATTCTTTTTTATAAACAAGGAGCAGCCTTGGATTCCTTAGATTCGTTCAGACCTTAATCATCATGTTTGACTGGGAGATCGATCAGATACATTGCATTGCATGTATACACTTGAAATGATATGTTTCTCTTCTTTTAGAGTTTATTTTTTATTTAATTATATATTAATAAAAACAAATGCTTATAGGGAAGGGAATTAATAAAACCATGGGAATTTTTTTATAATCAAAACGGTTGCTTTATGTGATTTTAATTTTGACTTGACAATAAATAATTTACGATTTATTTAACAAAAAGTATAAATAATGATTTTAATCAATATTTTTAATAAAAACTTAATTTTTTATTCATCTATTTCATTTTTTTTACCAAAACTTATTCTTTCTTATTAAAAAAATATTATTTTTTAAATAAAAATTTAGCATGATCATCAAAGTAAGTTTGGATTAAAAAAGATCATGAGTCTATCATGCATCTATATAAAAAAACATATAATAGCCATAAATCTAAGAAAAATAAATTAAATTTTTATAATAAAAATTAAAAATAAATACATATTTTATTCCTATTCAAAAACAATGATCAAATTATTTTAAAAATTATGCATATTAGTTTAATAGATATTTATTTATAAAATAATAACTAATATCATTACAAAAATATGCATGTATTAGTGAGCAAACCGTGGTCGGCGTGATTTGCTTCGTATGTCACTACGCCATTAAACAGTTTTACCGATGGATTAAATCCGTCGGTATAAGGAACAAAAACCGTCGGTAAAATTATTACCAACGGTATCTCCGATGGATTTATTCCGTCGGAGAAATGAGCATCGGTAATTTCTCATTCTGTCACAATTTCTATCAGTAATTAAAAAAAAACCAACGAAAATGCCGACGGTATTACAGACGACTCAGCGCGCCAAAAACATATTCCCGCCACTAAGTTACCGACGGAATATTTCCATCTATAAAATTCAACGGTAATTACCGACGGATATTCGTTCAGTGATTGTAATGGAATTACCGACAGAAATATTCCATCGGTAAAAGTCATGGTAAATCAGTCGGAAATTTCCGTCGGTGATTGTGGCACGGCCGTAAATATTATAAACGATACTAAAATACCGACGGACACATTCCCTCTGTCAATCCATCGATATTAATTTAAAATATTTAAAAAATATTATTTAAAATATTTAAAAAAATTTATTTATTAACAGTTAAAAAACTTAATAAGCAAATAAATTTGCATTAGACATTAAAACTATAAAATTAATGTTAAATAATATTCATCGAAATATTCATTACAAATTTAATGTTTTAAAAAAACAAAATTAAACTAATTAAAATAGCGGCGGAGGTGGAGGAGGAGGAGGAGGAGGAGGAGGAGGCTGGTTGTTGCCGGGACCGTACGGCCAAAAAGAAGCAGCACATGGATCATCACCCATCTTTGATCTAATCTCCATGACCATTTGATGGAGCTGAGCATAATCCGTCGAGAGGGGTTCATATTGTTGTTTCAAGGCTAAAAACTCCTCTGACTAGGTGCTCGATATTGATGGAGAGCTCCCAACAGTTGAGACACTACGGGCCGACCGTAATTTTTCGGTTGTAATGTTGGAGAGCCCGTAGACCCGATTTTTATCGGGTCCACCAGACATTCCGACCTCCATCCACAAATCCGGATCGAAATCTGGTTGGGTCAAAGGATCATCCCCATCTCTCTCTCTCAATCGGCTATTATAGGTCTCCTGATTTTTTTTTAAATCATCATATTCAATTCAAGAAAATAATAACTTACAAAATAAAATGATTGATTGAATATACCACAAAATGTTGAGCACGGTTGTCCAAGTACTGCTGCACCCCCTTTTGGCGGTCTTGACTCCGCACGTGCGTCTCTACAAATAGCTCCATTGGACTTGGCTCACGTCTAAGAAACGTAGCCTGTAAGGAAAAAAAAGATTGCAAGTTAAATATATTTATAAGCAACAACAAATTAATTAACGATATATTTTATTTAAATTAATCTTACCATCCGCTTCGCATGTGCACTGAACAGGACGGAGCCGCCGGTGTGCGTGGTCACCGAACCATGAATTTGCCGGTTCTGGTTGACGGCTCCGGATTGTGAGCGCCGTGAGAACTGCTCAGACGTCACGTGCTCAATATATGCCACCCATATATCTCCCGAGATGAATGGCGGTTTAAATTCCCGCCAAACCACTACCTCATTCCAGCCTTCAAGACCGTTGTCCCTTGCATATCTTTTCGCCTTTTTTTGGGTGTCATACCAAAAATCACGCAACCTACATCCATAGCAACTAATTAGAATTTAGAAAATAAAATTATAAATCAAAAATAAATATTATTTTCGATGTTACCTAGTTGCCGCGTGATTCTCCCATACTCTCCTGACAACATTGTTGTCCGCGCTATCCCACTCAAATTTATTTTGTATATATAAATAATTCATTAAAAATAAAAATATTACAAGATATAAAATTACAAAAATTATTTATTAAAAATAAACTTGAAATTAAAAATTAACACCTACCTGAAATCGTCGAAACCAAGCATTGATATTAGGTCTCCACTCAGGATGTTTGGAGACCTGACTCCATTGAAACAATGGAATCTCCATCGACGATTTCAACGCCAATGTAATTGTCCTGGCAGCCTCAATGTTTGTGAACCTGAAATTAAATAATAAAAAATTAATTAGTTGTTCATAAATTATGTTATAAGTATTAAAAAAAAACTAAAACCTAAACAAACTTACATCAAGAGGTCATCCTTTCATTGTGCCTGGTACTTGCGGGTGAATTGACCCCGCTATGAAGGCACACCGTTTCTGCGCTATGAAACCGCAGTAGAAGAGGAAGCATCACACGGTGGCGCAGATGCATCGCTGTGATCAGCATCTAAGAAGATGTCCTCCTCGCTGCTAGAAGAACTATGTGCAACCGTCTGCTGACGACGTCCTGTAGATTTCATTCGACGCATCTGCACAAATGTATATGAATTATTACATAAATTAACTTTGATTATTTAAAAAAATAATTCGGCAACACCTCCCCTATACTAGAGACTACCCACAGTTTTCAAACCTGCAATATTTACAATAACCATAATCCATATAATCTCCATCAACATCATATATACAACCTAATATCATTAGGAATTCAATCATTAATAAAAATTCGGCAGCACCTCTCCTATATTGAAAACTACCCACAGTTTTTAAACCTGCAATATTTACAATAACCACAATCCATATAATCTCCATCAACATCATATATACAACCTAATAGCATTAGGAATTCAATCATTAATAAAAATTCTGCAGCACCTCCCCTATATTGGAGACTACCCACAATTTTCAAACCTGCAATCTTTACAATAACCACAATCCATATAATCTCCATCAACATCATATATACAACCTAATATCTATACCAATTCAATCATTAAAAAAAATTCGACAGCACCTTCTTTATAGTAGAGACTACCCACAGTTTCATACCTACAAATATTGATAATTACACAAATATTGCAAAATCAACTATATACAACCTAACATCTATAGAAATTCAACATCTATATATTTTCAACTACCATCAATACAAATTTATAAATAACAATTAAAATTAATCAAAATAAGAAACAACATAACTAATATCCTAAAATACAAACACTAATATCCTAAAA
>Ga0325404_1002672_pt1 | contig 19028 bp, 16 predicted proteins | sample PopdelMetagenome_18_FD_205664 | JGI IMG/M metagenome (GOLD analysis project Ga0325404, IMG submission 205664) | Populus deltoides microbial communities from Bellville, Georgia, United States - Xylem-Control-R1 | ecosystem: Host-associated > Plants > Phyllosphere > Stem > Wood/Secondary xylem... | reverse complement strand
GCATCACAATCCTTTTTCTTCTTTGGCATGTGCACTGAAAGATAATCATGGAAAGATGCTTATCGTTTTGTTACCTATTACCAATCAATCTAACTGGAGATGGAGATTTGAGGTTGTGGTCCCCTGACGAGGAAAGGAATAGGTCTGGCATTTTCTTTTAATTTATATAAACCTGCTTTAGACGTTAAAGAACATAGCAGTGATGGTTGGATTTTCGTCTCTTGGTAACTATATATATATATTATGTCTGATGTTAATTTTATGAACAACTGAGCCAAATTTTATCTTTTGTTTTTAACTACTTTTTAAGCAGTGTATTGTTTCGGTATCCATTTCCAAGCTTAGATTTTTGTTAGATGTTCGTATCCTGCACTGGATAATTGAAAGGAGATCAATTATTCAAGGAACTGTAGCCCGTGTTGTGTCGTGACATTTTTTTTCTCGAACCGGTATCTTTGTGGTGATAGATGAAAATAATAAAGAATTCTTATTTCTTATCAGTAAAAAAAAATAGACTCACCCCTCTAGTATTTGAAAGTAGATTCTCTCCCAAAAAAAAAAAAACACTACCCAGCACATCTGTGCCTGTAAAAATAGCTTGTGTCCTCTATTTGTTAGTTGCCGAGTAAGACAAGTTTTTGTCCTTAGCTTAAATGAATGGCTGAGATCTGTTCCTTAACATGAAAGATCGAGCTCCCATCAATACAGGAGACCTAGATCCTTTAAGCAATGACTGCATCAACCCTTTCCTTAATCTTTCCAGCAGCCCTAAACAAACCCAGAAATAACCCTCAAATCATCACAACACTCCCTACAGCACAACATCGGTCTCTAGCTATCATCCAACAACGCATATATAGTCATAATAGCCTTAAGTGATAGTAGCTGCACTTCTTCTCCTCTATCCCAGCTGTAGAACAACATGGCATCTTCTCTCCTCAACGCTATAAACAGTTCCTCAACAACAATCATGGTTTTCCAAGCTAAGATTTTTGTTTTGGTATCCATTTCTGAGATGAATTCCATTGACTGCTACCATAAACAAATCTTATAACCTACCGTTTTTTTTTTTGGTGAGATTTGAGCATGATTTAACAATCATATAATTTGTAAGACATCTCATTTGACTCCACCTATCTTTTCCTTTGACTTGTATCTATTCATTAATTTGTTCTCTAAATATGTCTTCCACGAATGTTGTTTTTTGAAAAGAAATGGTAATTAATGAAATAAATTCAATATTATCTAACAATACTTGGATCCTAGTAGATTTATCTTTAGGCTCTAAAACAATAGGATGTAAGTGGGTGTTTAGAAAAAAATATAGTACTGATGGTTCTAACAAACTTTTAAGACCAGATTAGTTACTAAAAGTTTTTTAAAATTTAATAATAATAATAATTTTTAATTTTACACTTCAAATCAAATCTATGGTTGTTTTCCAATATTGATAATAATTGTTTCCAAAGTTATTAATTATTTTATTAATAATATTAATTATAATAAAAATAATAATATGTATAACACAAATAATAATATTTTTAATTATAATATTATTAATTAAAAAAATAATAATAATATTTATAAGACAAATGATAATATTTTTAATATTAATACTATTAATTATAATAATAATAACAATATTTATAACACAAATAATAATATTTTTAATTATAATATTATTAATTAAAATAAAAATAATAATATTTGTTGTTACCCAATTTTTGACCTACATTTTTTATAAAATTTTGAAAAATTCAAAAAAAGTGAAAAACAACAAAAATCCAAAAAATATGTTTTTTTAATATATTTGCATTGTTTTTAGCATTTTCAGCATCATCTCAAAAGAATTTAAAGTTTCAAAGATCTTTGGAATGCGTTCGACTTTTAACACGTTATATTTTAAAATCACCGATTTTCCTCATTTCGAGTTGATGTTGATAAGAAAAATCCAAAAAAAAAACAAGAAAAATCCAAAAAACACAAGAAAAATCAAATTTACAAAAAAAAGAAGAAGTTGAGGGACCAAGTTTGAAAACCTAGCAACATTTTTACCTATAAATATTGGTCTCCTTAACATACTAGAAGAGGGGGGGCAACTTTGAAAGAAAAATACAAAAAAGAAAGCGGAAACCTAACCCTAAAATCCATCTCCACCCGAAGCAGCCGCCACCCCCCACTCCTGATTTTTTTTCTTCTTCCTCCCCCTAGCCATCTCTGCTCCTGATCTTCACTGCCGCCACACCCACATCAACCTCTCTCGGCCACAGCTCCCCCACACGCGACCAAGCCAGCCATCACCATTCCCCCATTTCCAATCTTCAAGTCCCAGCCTACAGAACAGACCCCCTCCCTTTGCCCGACCATCTACTCCCCTCACCTAATCTGATTTCCCTCTCCATACCCACAAACCAGAATCAATCAAAGTCGCAGCATCTCGGCTAACCTAAGAGTCCCATCTCCACCATTTTCATCTCCTCCTCCCAGTCGCGGTGTCTCCGCCTCAACACAGCCAACACCTTCTTCATCTCCCTTAACCGGCCTCCAGCTGCAACCCACGAACGACAGCGCCCACAGACGTCGTCCCCTTCCTCACCCACCAACTCTCCTTTGCACAAATCGGCCTCCTGCCCGCCTCCTCGCTCCAGCAGCGCCCGTAGACCCAACAGCCTCCATCAGCGGCCCGAACACAGTGGCACCTACAGATCAGCAGCCGTCCTTCCTCTTTCTGCTAGCTACCCGAAGTGGAGGGGAAGATGAAAAAAACCCATAGAAGAGCTGATCTGCAGTGAAGCAGATCTAAAGGAAAAGAGAGAGAGGCAAATCCAAAAACCATGAAAGAAGATTAAAACAGTTTGCCTGTTGTGTTTTTTTTGGTATTTTGCAGGTTGCCGCCGGCGAGGAGGGGAAGAAAAGAGGAAGCCGTGACTGACCCTCGTGCTTGCCTGGGGTTTCTTGTGGGGGCGCGTGAACCCAAGCGCCGCCAGTGGCGGAGGCGCGTGGGGAGACGCGCCGCCACTGTTCCTGCGGTTGCAAAGGCCTTCCCTGCAATTTTTGGAGTTTTAGGGGCTATTTTGTAAATTTTAAATTATTTAATGTAATTTTTTTTTGTTTTGAATTTTTTATAATTTGTAGTGTGGATGTACCAAAAAAATAAAAGAAAAGAAAAAAAGAAAATATAGTGAAAGTGATTGTGTTGTTTGTATTTTGTTTATGAATGTTTTTTTTTAGGGATAAAATTGCAAAGAATAAAGAAGAATTTAATATTTTGATTTGCTCACGGTTAAGGATTATGAACTTACACGTAAGTCGTATTTCTAATATCCGATGAAAAGACAAAATTTTTAAAACTTCTTTAACACGTCAAAGCCACGAAGCAGCTTACCTTAGGTAGAGTGCGTTAGGGGTGTTAATATCTTCCCTAACCACAACCAGTCCCTTACCCGTGAATCTCTGACAAGACCAGTACACCCAGGTTTCCTAGTAGCCCTCAATGAAATACTAGGTGGCGACTCCCAACAAACCAATCAAGCAAACATAACGAAAAATCACCAAGCCGACGCCGCGCGGGTGACGTGCGATAGAATGGCAACTCCACTGGGAAAGGTACTGTTTCTGACAATATTGGACTAAGCTTTGTGTATTTAATGTGTTTAAGTTTTTGCATTTTTATCTTGTTTTATTTTTGTTTTATCCATGCATTTTTAGAATTGTTTCATGCATCACCTGTATTTATTTTTGAATGCACACACAAGCTTCTAAGCTAGGTGGTGAATTAACGATCTGCCCTATGACTATTGGTCAGGGTTCAGATGCGTGAAACACCCAACTCATATCTGAGTGTCTACTTGGTAATGGTGGGTATACGTACCTTAACTATTTCTTGCAACGCCCCTATACTGTCTTTACAAAGATCGTCACTAGGCAGATATGAGACCCTTTTGAGACTAGGTAGAAAACCTACCCATGATCACATAATGAATAGAACCTGTCCTTAGGTTGAATGTGCTATTTTTATTTACATCAGGGTAAACCCTTCTTGAAGCATCTTGAATTCAAGACTTATGGGTGACACAATGACCGTCACTTAGAAAATTTTCACTGTAGAGTTTGGGCAAGAATCAAGATTCTTGTTTCATCATGCAAGAGTTACGATCATATGTCCCTCCTCGAAGGGTGAGTTCTTCATATAGATTACATGTTCATACATTTGTCATGCATGCACCGGGATGAAAAGTAGGTCCCCTATGAGTCTACAACACCCAACTTTCAGTGAAAAACACAAAAGATGAAGATTGTGCTTGTCGTAACATCCATTTTCAAGAAAAGTTAGAGTCTCTGAAGAAAAGCTTGACTCGCCTCTAGCTTACTCGAGCAAATACTTAGAAATAACTCTGGGGAAGTTCCTTCCAACCGAACTATCATCTTTGTTCGAAACCCAACAACAACTCAACCCGAAGAAATTGGGGGCAAACATGGTCAAGAGCCTCAACACAATCCGAAGGGGAATTGCACCACCATTGCAGAATGGAGCATGTTCTTGTTCTGCCAAAAAAATAACCACCTTTGTTCGATCATGCCTGCAAAACTTTTCCTGTCCAATGAGCCTTTCTTTTTAATAAGATCATGTGTTTTCCTGTGTTCATGACATGCCTTCATTTTTGTTGTTGTTTCATGCAAATAACACATTGAGCATAACCTTTAAACATGAAACCAATGCGCCAAGAATCTTTTGGTGTGTTTCCCTTTTCTTCCAAAACTACGTATGATTGCACATGTTCACAAAGATTTTTTGGGAATTCAAAGTTTAGTACAAAAACAGGAGTGGGGGGCGGCAGCTGCTTCGGGTGGAGATGGATTTTAGGGTTAGGTTTCCCTATTTTTTTTGTATTTTTCTTTCAAAATTGCCCCCCTTCTAGTGTGTTAAGGAGACCAGTATTTATAGGTAAAAATGTTGCTAGGTTTTCAAACTTGGTCCCTCAACTTCTTTCTTTTATTGTAAATTTGATTTTTCTTGTTTTTTTGGATTTTTCTTGTTTTTTTTGGAATTTTCTTATCAACATCGACTCGAAATGAGGAAAATCGATGATTTTAAAATATAACGCGTTAAAAGTCAAACGCGTTCCAAAGATATTTGAAACTTTAAATTCTTTTGAGATGATGCTGAAAATGCTAAAAACAATGCAAATATATTAAAAAACATATTTTTTGGATTTTTTTGTTTTTCACTATTTTTGGATTTTTTGAAAATTTTATCAAAAATATAGGTCAAAAATTGGGTAACAACAGATGCCCCCTCTTTACAATGCTTACGAAGCAAAAGTCTTTAATGTTATGCATAGTAAGCTTTGTAAAGAAAACTTGTCTTCTTATCTTCTACCTTGCTCAATATTCACTCATCTAAAGACCTTACTTTTTTTCTTTTTCTGTTTCTTTCTCTTTTCCTTCTATTTTCTTTCTCTTCTTTCTTTCTTTCTCTTTTGTTCTTCTTTTTTTTAAACCTGAGATCCCATCTGGTGATCTCCTTGAACCAAAACGAAAGAATGTGTGTAGCTCGATCAACCTGAAATCCCATCTGGCGATTCCCTTTAACCAAAGCTACTTGAGATCCCATCTGGCGACCTCTTTTAACTAGAACCAAAAGAATGTGTGTAACTTAGTCAACCTGAAATCCCATCTGGCGATTCCCCTGAACCAAAGCTACCGGAGATCCCATCTGACGACCTCCTTTAACCTAACCAAAAAACGTGTGTAGCTCGGTCAACCTGAAATCCCATCTGGCGATTCCCTTTAACCAAAGCTACCTGAGATCCCATCTGACGACCTCATTCAAGTAGAACAAAAAATATGTGGAGCTCAGTCAACCTGAAATCCCATCTGGCGATTCCCTTTAACCAAAGCTACCTGAGATCCCATCTGACGACCTCATTTAACCAAAACAAAATAATGTGTAAAAAGTGGTCTCATTGTAATGGGTGACCTACCTAGGTGGAAAGAGTGTGAAAAAAGATCTCATTATGATGGGTAACCTACCCAAAATGGAAAAAATGTGAAGTGTGGTCTCATTATAATGGGCGACCTACCCAGATGAAAAGAATGTGAAGTGTGGTCTCATTGTAATGGGTGACCTACCCAGATGGAAAAAAGGAAAGAGTGGTCTCATTGTAATGGGTAACCTATCCAAGTGGAAGAATGGCCTCATTGTAATGGGTGACCTACCCAGATAAAAAACATGGAGAAGTGGTCGCGTTGTAATGGGTGACCTACCCAGAAAAATATTGGTTTTAGTGTAATGGGTGACCTACCCAAGGAAAAAGAAAAGAGTGCTCTCATTGTAATGGGTGACCTACCCAAGTGGAAGATTGGCCTCATTGTAATGGGTGACCTACCCAGATAAAAAACATGGAGAAGTGGTCGCGTTGTAATGGGTGACCTACCCAAGGAAAAAGGAAAGAGTGATCTCATTGTAATGGGTGACCTAACCAAATGGAAGATTGGCCTCATTGTAATGGGTGACCTACCCAAATAAAAAAAATATGGAAAAGTGATCGCGTTGTAATGGGTGACCTACCCAGAAAAATGTTGATGGTGGCTCAAAGGCGCACTCGAAAAGAGGTAGGGTTAGAAAACGCACTACCCAAGAGATGGTGGCTCAAAGGCGCACTAGAAAGGAGGTAGGGTTAGAAAACACACTACCTGAGAAGTAAGGTCTCAAAGGCGCACACAAAAGGAGGTGAGAGTTCAAAGGCGCACTCGAAATAAGGTAGGGTTAGAAAACACACTACCCAAGAGATGGTGGCTTAAAGGCGCACTTGAAATGAGGTAAGGTTAGAAAACGCACTACCTGAGAAGTGGTGGCTCAAAGGCACACTCGAAATGAGGTAGGGTTAGAAAACGCACTACCCAAAAGGTGATGATGAAACACCGATCTGACAATGTTGAAAATAATGCATTATGATCAATATGCTTGTACACGTACCTGAGAAATATAAGTCCTCATTTCTTTTCTCAAAAGTTGGAGTTTTGATAGTAAACATCGATGGTTTTGTCCTTCTTGCTTACTTGAGTCATATCTTTTGATCTTGACCTCTAGGAAGGGCTTGATATCATTATACTTCTTTATCCTCCACCCTTTTATCTCAAGAGTTGTCAATTTTGCCCAACATATTTCTTAGAAAGAGAATCATGAAGCCAGCCCTACCAAGAGTTTTTGATTGCCCCCCGGTTTGATCATGCCCCCAAGTATTCAATTTGAGTTTAGGGATGAGGCTATGTGAAGGAAGGTTTGGCCAGGAGTTGTTTTCAAGCAGAAATTTTGGAATTTCAAAGCTATTCCAGACACAGAAATCATTTTGATATTGATTCAAAGCAAACTCATTCTGAAGAAATTCAAGTGATTCCTATGGAGAGGTTTCCACAAGTGATGAAAACTTTTTGTTTTGCTTTTGGTGAAAAACACAAAGTGACATCTAGTTGGTCATAAAAGGTTTAAATTTCAATTTGAGGGTTATTGAGAACCGTTTTTCAAAGCATTTATTTTATTTGCATGAATAATGATTTGGTTTGCACGAGAAAGCACTGCCTACCGATCCAGATTGCTTGCCTTTGATCAGAAAGGGCTTGATTAGGCACGTAATGTAGGCTTGGGTATTGGTTATGAAGAAAAAGGATATTTGCAAGCTCAAAAAGTGTTTAATGGATTTCAAGACTAAGGATCACTTGTGCTTGTTTCTTGACCTTTCGTCATTTGAATGTCTTTCCAAAATTGTTTATCGTGCCCCCCAGTGGAGGGGAAGATGAAAAAAACCCATAGAAGAGCTGATCTGCAGTGAAGCAGATCTAAAGGAAAAGAGAGAGAGAGGCAAATCCAAAAACCATGAAAGAAGATTAAAATAGTTTGCCTGTTGTGTTTTTTTTGGTATTTTGCAGGTCGCCACCGGCGAGGAGGGGAAGAAGAGAGGAAGCCATGACTGACCCTCCTGCTTGCCTGGGGTTTCTTGCGGCCGCGTATGAACCCACGCGCTGCCAGTGGCGGAAGCGCTTGGGGAGACGCGCCGCCACTGTTCCTGCGGTTGCAAAAGGCCTTCCCTGCATTTTTTGGAGTTTTAGGGGCTATTTTGTAAATTTTAAATTATTTAATGTAATTTTTGTTTTGTTTTGAATTTTTTATAATTTGTAGTGTGGATGTACCAAAAAAAATAAAAGAAAAGAAAAAAAGAAAAATAGTGAAAGTGAAAGTGAATGTGTTGTTTGTATTTTGTTTATGAATGTTTTTTTTTAGGAATAAAATTGCAAAGAATAAAGAAGAATTTAATATTTTAATTTGCTCACGGTTAAGGATTATGAACTTACACGTAAGTCGTATTTCTAATATCCGATGAGAAGACAAAATTTTTAAAACTTCTTTAACACGTCAAAGCCACGAAGCAGCTTACCTCAGGTAGGGTGCGTTAGGGGTGCTAATACCTTCCCTAACCACAACCAGTCCCTTACCCGTGAATCTCTGACAAGACCAGTACACCCGGATTTCCTAGTAGCCCTCAATGAAGCACTAGGTGGCGACTCCCAACAAACCAATCAAGCAAACATAACGAAAAATCACCAAGCCGATGCCGCGCGGGTGACGTGCGACAATATTTATAAGACAAATGATAATATTTTTAATATTAGAACTGTTAATTATAATAAAAATAACAATATTTATAACATAAATAAGACTATTTTTAATATTAATACTTTCAATTATAATAAAAATAATTTTATTTATAAGACAAATAATATTATTTTTAAAATGAATACTTTTAATTATAATAAACAGAATAATATTGATAACACAAATAATTATATTTAGAAATCCAAGACCAAAGAATATTTCTAACACAAATAAAACATAAGGGACTAAGTGATAATTAGTGTCAAGACCTATAGACCTATAGACTGGTGGTTAATTTAATCTTAAGGAACATATATATATATATATATATATATATAGATAGATAGAACTATCTTATTTTCACAAAAACAATTAATAATTGATTAATGTTGCCATAGACTCCACCATCATAGTTAATTAATCCAATATTGAGTTTAGATAATATGATTATTTTAGCATTCATAATTAATCTAGTTCACTAAATATTATCTAAGGGAGACTCAACTCGTCTTTTAAGCCATTGGCCATAGGTCGTAATCTACACAAGCATGAAATTGCAATATTGTAAAATGTTGTTTGGGTGTAATTTCAATATTTTTTGTGAGGCCACAATTAAATCTTCTATGTTTCCCAGAACTATTAAAGAGATTCTATTGTCATGGGGCAACAATAAACCTAAAGTGTCTTATTTCATCTAACAATCGTGCCGAACTATATAGATACTTATAATTAAAGAATGCAAGTTGGAGATCTTGCTCATCATAAAAATATGAAGATTCTTATTGAAATATTCATCATGTCTTATAGTTCAGTAGTTGATGGTGCATGATTTTTTCTATGAAATAAAATAAAAAAAAATAAAACTTCTAGTTTGGACCATGGCCTGAATGGACTGCCTATAGTCTGTTTGGGTTGGCCTAGATGAACTACCCTTTTTTCTCTCTCTTATTTCTATTCCATAACATTATTTGTCTTCTTTGACCAGCACCACAAAAAAAATTCTGCTACGAGTATATAATTAAATGTATTTTTTTTAATCTCAAGACGTTAGTGTGGATGCACACCAAACCATTTTTTTTCCCTGCACATTAAGGTTATTTTCTACGCCAATTACAGTTATCATTGTTGTTACTTATTTTTGGGTTCCCATAAAAAAAAATGAGAAAATACAAAAAATATCATAAAATATTCAAAAGAAATCCAAAAAATAATAGGAGCAAGAAAAGGATGCTGGAATGCTGAAAAAATACCAAAATTGGTTGAGGAGATTCAAAAATGCAAAAGATTGAAATTTGACAGTGGGAGCCCTGTTGATAAGGAAAATTCAATTTGAGGAAGAAAAGTCTAAAATCAGATGTTTATGGACTCAATTAAATTTTATCCATGGTTTAATTGAATTTATGGAGGGTTTGATTGCAAGAAAATTGATTTCTTAAGTCAATTTAGGCTTTTATTGGAAGAAATTAAAGTTTTGGGGTCCAATTATAATTTTAAAGAGTTGATTTGGTCAAATCAAGGGCTTAATTGCATAATTATTGAAGTTTGATGGCCAATTAGGGACTTAATTGAAACAATCCAAAACCAAGGACTAAATCAGAAAAGGCGCTACAATCAAGGGGTCTAATTACAATTTTTCCGGGGGGCTTGATTACAAATTTACATAAACATCCAAGGATCAAATCGGAAATATTATTTAAAATTGCAAAAACTGCGTCGTTTCACTCAACCTTGTTCACTGTCTTCTTCAGAAGACGTTACATTGTAGCTGGCGGAGAAACGGTTGTAGTAGCGAAGGTGGTGATCAAGGGGCCATGTCCACGGCTGATATCTTTCCAGCCGTTACTCCGTCCCTGCAAAGGAAAACGCTTGCATCCTCTGGCTATAAAAGCTAGAGGATGTACTGCACAAAGAAAGAGGGAGAGAAGGACGGAGGAACAAAAAAGAAAGATAGAGGAGGCATAACGAGCAGTACGTGAGGAGAAACAGAAGCATGCAGAAGGAAGGAGGAAGAAGAAGAAAATACAGAAAAAACTGAAACTGCGTCCCCCACTTACAACCACCCATCTTCCTCTTCGCCGCAACCAGCAGCACCTCCACGAAGCCACTGCAGAGAGGCAAGAACACTGTTGACGGGAGAAATGAAATACAAAGGAAACAAGCAGCACGACGAAACAGAGGTGAGAAGAAAGAGAAGCAACGTCTGCCACCCCAGCCGGTTGCCGCGACAACAACGCCACCGTCAACTTCTCACCATCTTCCTCCCCTTGCTGCAACACCCGTGAAGAAGAAGAAGAAGCCTGTGCCTCTGCACAGACAGAAAGAACAACAGCAAACACTGCCCGTCACCGCAGAGAAGAGCCACTATTTGCAGCCACCAGTGCCACCTTAAGCCACCATCAACAACGGTATCACCACCATTAGAAGCAGAAGAAGAAAAAGAGAAATAAGAGACAAAAGCGGGGAGAAGAAAGAACACAGAAAAAACAGAACAGAGAAGGAACAGAACCACCGCCCAACAGCATATAACCGGCAGCTCCAGCTCCCGTAAGAATGGACGACCGCCAGGTAAGCCTCCACTTCTCTTCTTCGTCGCCCAGGCTGCTCCACTGTTCACGTTGCATGTGAACAGTGGAGAGTTCTCCACTGTTTGTTTTTGTTTACTAGGTAGGGCAGTGCTGGCCCAGCCCAAAAAAAATTTAAAAAAATATTTCGGAAAATTTGTAGTTTTCCCGTGTATTTTTACTGCATTTTGATCAATATTGGTTTGTATTTTTATATTGTAAAGATACAAATCCGGTATTAAAATACCTGGTTTTTGTCAAAATAAATGTTTTGTTTTCATGCATACGGCCAAGTCTCTAAAAAAAAAGATCATCTTATATTTTCATACAACAAAAATTCAAAAAAATAGGTATTAGCATGCATTTTGGCTTTAATAACCAGTTTATTAAAGTCACGAGAACTAGGCCAATATTTCAAAAATTCAAAAAAAAATATTTTGTTTTCTTTTAATATTTAGGGTTATGATCTTATACGTAAGACGTACTCCGGATATTAAATTCTTTTGTTGAGGTTAGAACGGTAAGGTTTTACCCGATAAGATAAGGATCTTCTTACCGAGGAGAACTTTTCTTAAATTATAGACGGACCAACAACTAGAAAGCACGACAAGACCTTAGATTTATCAGACAATAAAACAATGCAGCTTACCTTAGGTAGGGCGTATTTGGTGTGCTAATATCTTTCCTTTACGCAACCAGTCCCCGTACCCGATCTCTGAGACCAGTTAAGGTTCCTAGTGACCAAAATACCAAGTGGCAACTCCCATTCCATTTTTCCACTAATAAAAGACAAGAATTTCTTGTCTCCCCACATTTTGCCACATTTTAAATAATTTTGAGGGTGGATGTTTTCGCCGCAACGCCGCACACGTGCGACAATCATCACCGACAAATCCACCTATCACAGGCATGCAACCATATAACAATACCAGTAACCAAACAATAATTTCAGAAATCACAAGCAACGACACAACAAATTTAATAACCACAAATAACAATTCAAACTATCTTTGCAATCTTTTTGAGCACATTTCTTCGCTTTTGAAATTAACGATAAAGAAGCATATGATATTTAGATATTTGGAACTAATGTCCTGTCTTTTATGGGTGAATTACGTGAGACTAATTGGTAACATCCAAACAATATGCTATAGAGTAAAAGCTATACAGCGATTAGGACAACAAGACATTAAATTCAAAAGCTGCAATTATGGAAAACTTTGAGATTTTTTTAAATATGGAAATTTAATTCGAAAGACGTTATCAAATCCGACTAATAAATTTATATAAATGGACTATTTGGATCACTTGTTTGATCAATAGGCCAATAACTGGAATAGTTTATGTTAGAGAATAATATAAATCATATTTTGAGACCTCACCTAATAGTTTAAGCTACTGGGTTGAGATGGTTTTTTGACATGATATTAGAGCCTTGATGACCAAACGGTCACGAGTTTGAAACTCATCATCCCTATTTATTTGATACAAAAAAAATCAAGAACAAGGTATTATAGGTCTGTGCAAGTTTCAAGCCCAAAGGGCTTTCACTTGATGGGGTGTGTTAGAGAATAATATAAATCATATCTTGGGACCTCACTAATAGCTTAAGCTATTGCGTTGAGATGGTTCTTTGATAGTTTAGAACATCGATGCACATTGTCATAGTTTTTTTTTTCATTTTATTGATTAAAGATTTAGTTACAAATACTCTCCTTTATCAAATATTTAATATTAGTTTAAAAATACCAATAAATATTAATATCTAATAAAAATACCAATGTGATTGAGGATAGGGAAACTACTATGGCTAGATTTCTAAATGGGCTGAATAGGGACATTGCGAATGTTGTAGAATTACAACATTATATGGAATTGGAGGACATGGTCCATATGGCAACAAATGTGGAGAGGCAAAATGAAAAGAAGGGACAATACATGTTTTCAGACCAATTCGACTTCATCTTCCTCAATTTGGAGGCCGAATCTGAAGAGAGAGGGGGTTGTCCAACCAAAGCCTTATACAAAGGCCGAATCACCTAAGGCCAAAAGGATACTCATACGGATTGGAAAGGTAAGTCTGAATCTCAACCTACTTGTAATAGAGATATTAAATGTTTTAAGTATTTAGGAAAGAGGCATATTGCATCTTAGTGTCTAAACCAAAATGTTATACTTACAAGAGAAAATGTGGAGGTTGAATCTAAAAGTGACAAATCTGAAAGTGAAGAGATGCCACTTTTGATGGATTGTAGTGATGAGGAGATTGCATATCCTGTTGGGGGGAGGCCTTGGTTATAAGGCGTGCGATGAACATGCAAATCAAAGAAGATGATGTACATCAGCAACGGGAAAATATATTTCACACTCGATATCACATCCAAAATAAGGTATGTCGCATGATAATCGATGGAGGTAGTTGTGCTAATGTAGCTAGTGATACTCTTATGAAGAAATTGAATCTGAGTTGTAGTAAGCATCATAGGCATTATAGATTGCAATGGTTGAATGAATGTGGTGATTGATTCTTCCATGAGGCCACAATTACCGTGAGCAAACATATGAATTTAATGACAAAGAACACATTTTTGCTATGCTACTAATACTTGTACTTGCTCTCCTATTCTGCGCAAGCCTGGTTGAGGAAGAGTTACGAGGCGTAAAACTATGTTGATTCAATCTAGACATTCTATATGGAAAGATTCAACATTAACAATAAAAAAAAATATTTTAAATTTGAATTTAAAATTTAATATAAATAAAAAAAATTAATATAAATAAAAAAAAAACAAAGAAAAAAATAAAATGTAAGGTCGTTCTATTTCGACAAAAGACCCACACCCAAGTTCCATAACTTTGGATCTGATATCCCGATCATGATTTTTGTACTTCCAGAGGGAAGGGTCCTTCCCTTTTTGGCTAGTTGTGGGCGAGGAGGGATTTGAACCCCCGACACTGTGGTTCATAGCCACATGCTCTAATCCTCTAAGCTACAGGCCCCACCTCGTCTCTACTGGATCTGTTCTCTGGAATACCCTTAAAAAGGAATCTTTCCTCTCCCCAGCCATTTTAGTTCAGGTTAAGAAGATGCGAAAACGCCTCTTTCTCTATACGAGCGATGCGTTCCGAGGCATGAAGTGGGAGAGAGAGGATTTCATAATTAGAGTTTTGAATAAGATGACCTTTTCATTTTTTTTTTTCATATTGAAAAAGTAATAAAAAAATGAGAAGTGTTAAGCTTTTTATCATCCCGACGTCGAGCTATTTTTTTGCAGGACCTCCCCTACAGTATCTTCACCACAGTAGAGTTTAACCACCAAGTTCGGGATGGATTGTTGTGGTTCCTCTATGCCTAAGACACTAGAATATCAAACCATGAATGAAGAAAGGCATGAGAGAAAAGCATATTGGCTAGTGAGTATGAGGCCTCAATTATTGACTGGAAGGGATACTAAAGGCCTCTGACCTTCCATCACTTGGATCGATAGAGAGGGAGGGCGGAGCTTTTGGTTTTTTTTTTCATATCGTCAAAGAGTTGAACAATAAAAATAGATGGCGAGTACCTGATCAAATTGATAGAGTCATATAGGAACAAGGTTCAAGTCTACTGCTCTGTTAGGATGCCTCAGCTGAATACATCACTGCACTTCCACTTGGCACCTATCGTAATGATAAATGGCTCGTCTTGCCATGACCTTTTCTTAAATTCTCAAAACTTCTATCGCTCCATCCCCGCAGGGGTAGAGAGCTTATTGCTGTCTTGGTTGTGCTACCAGAGGCTCTAGGGAAGTCGAAATTGGAGAGCACTCATCTTGGGGTGGGCTTACTACTTAAATGCTTTTAGCAGTTATCCGCTTTGCACTTGGCTACCCAACATTTACCATGGGCACAATAATTGGTACACCAGAGGTGCGTCCTTCCCGGTCCTCTTGTTTTAGGGAAAGTTCCTCTCAATGCTCTAATGCCCATATCGGATATGGACCAAATTATTTCACAATGTTCTAAACCCAACTCACATACCTCTTTAATAGGCGAGTAGCTAAACCTTTGGAACATACTACAACCCTAAGTGGTGAAGAGCCGACATCAAGGTACGAAACCTTCCTGTCGATGTGAGCTCTTGGGGAAGATCAGCCTGCTATCCCTAGAGTAACTTTTATTCGTTGAGCGACAACCCTTCCACTTGCCACCATCGAATCACTAAGGCCAACTTTCATCCTTGCTTGATGGGTTGGTCTTGTAGTCAAACTCCCTTCTGCCTTTGCACTCGAGGGCCAATCTCCATCCGACCCGAGGAAACCTTTGCATGCCTCCGTTACCTTTTGAGAGGCCTACACCCCATAAAAACTGTTTACTTGAGACTGTCCCTTGGCCCGTAGGTCCTCACACAAGGTTAGAATTCTAGCTCTTCCAGAGTGGTATCTGACTGACGAAGATAAAAAAAATATATAAAAATATAAAAATATAAAATATATAAAATATATAAAAAATAAAAAAATATGCATGCATATATTTAAATTTATTTTTATTGGTTTATTTAAAGAGCTAGAGTTAGCAACACCATTCCTTTTTTGTTTTTGGTTACGTAATACTTACCAACGCCAGAGTTGGAAGTATCCGTAGTCAAATATTCACTGACACCAGAGTCAGGAATCATCATAGGATAAACTAATAAACGTTTAGGAATTTAAGACAAAACCAGCAATGCAGCCTGCCTTAAGCAGAACGTTTAAAGGGTGATAATATCTTCCCTTTTACATAACCAGTCCCATACCATAGAATCTCTATTGACCGGTTAAGGTTCCTAGTGACCATAATATTAGGTGCCGACTCCTTCACAAGACATTTTCCCTAAAAGAAAAAAGATGTCAGATGTTCTTTGTTTTTAGAATCAAGAAAATTTTTAAGGTCACCGCGATGTCGGGTGCGACAGCTGCAATATACATTAAATAACTCATTGGAGAGAGTGCATAAAATGGAGTGTCTACAAACCTTGTTCCCATGTGTCCATGCTATAGCATTGTCATTGGTCTTGGGATTTGTAAAAACCCATGCAACTTCATACATGTCAAGGACACCATAGATCCTTTCTTGCCACCTTCTAAAGTTTTCTTCAGCAAAAACCTCAATCTTTGAAATGTTAGGGAATGGCTTAGCTAATGACACAATGACAGTAGCAATAGAGTTGGTGATAGGAGAGATGGCAGTAGTTGAGTTCTCATCAACAATATTGTTGAGGACAACAGCGTTGTAAGCAGTAGTATTCCTGTCCATGTTACTAAATTATCCTTAAGATTGTTGTAAAAATTAGATACAACGAATAGAAACCAATTATAACTTAAGACGTGTATAAACACTGTCCTTAAAAATATTTCCTTAAAACAAGGCTATCCTTCAAGATCCAACAAGTTCCTTCTCTAAAAACGAGGGTTACAGAAACAGCAAACAAGATAGAAAGAAAATACCAGTAAGCTTTGCAAACACATAAAAAATAATACTATTATTTTTCCAACACTCTTTGACTGTAAGAGTGCATGGTGTATATATATATATGCTGCTAAAATGTAACAGCTATGTAGAAAATAAATTAAAAATTAAAGAGTTGTTACAACATTTAAAAAAATAAAAGAGTTGTAGGAGAATTAAAGGGTTGTAACTATTTAAAAAAGAGTTGTTAGGATTTTATAGTTGTTGGAAAATTAATTCCAAGAAAAGCGTTTTGGGTTTGGCACCATTTCCAAACCCATGTGTTCCTTGGGTTAGGTAGATTGTCAAACTCAAGTATTTGGGATCTGACACGTTCCCCTGACCCATGTTTTATTGGGTCTGGCATGATTTCCAAACCCAAGGGTCTTGAGTCTATCAAGGTCGTCAGACCCATCTCAAAGCTCATTTATATAAACACTAGATAAAAAAAAAAAACCTTTTGAAATAGTCTTCATTATTTACAATGTTTGTCAAATATACGTTGCATATTTTTTTCATTTTAAGCCAATAAAAATATCATGTAACACATCCAAAGTCTTAACAATATCAAAATTCCCTATCAACGTACAAGCAATTCATGCATAGAACTTAATGGAATATACAAATGATTCTCTTTAAAAAAATATTCATCAAATCTACAGAACCTCCCAGAAGCTGAAGTTTCACAAGCATTGTAAATGTTACACCTGGAACATTACAACAATCGATTAAAAATATTCTCACGGAAAAGAAACAGATATCTGACATCTTGTTTTTCAAGGGAAAAACGTATAATTTAAAGGAGTCACCCCCTAGTATTATGGTCACTAGAAACCCTATCATTATAACATTTAACAGTTTTAACGACGGAATTACATTTAAAGAAGTTACATTTGATCCAACTCGATTCCTAGTGTTTCTAGGAATGTACTTAGCCCCGAAAATAAATCATTTGCCGTGGCAAGCTTTGGGTCTTTGCGGAACTTCCCATTCACAAACGCTGTGAAAAATGTTAAAAGCAATCTGTTATTCAAAGAACACTGAAAATAAACATTGATGGTAAAAAAAAAAAAAGGAAAGGTAGTTTTACCTTGATTTTTTTATCTGGTTGTATGGGCTTGGCGATTGGAATTTTCTAGTTGTTTGGACCAAGGTTAAAAGACTGGATTTTTCAGTCAAAAACCCATTCCAGACCTAGTGTTACTTAACCTGGTTTGTCCAATTCTGATAGGCATATTCTTTTATGCGTTTTCTCAGATTTTTATGAGTCACCAACTCAAACTTTTCATGCACCATTTTTCCATGCAGTGCAGGTAGCATTTTTTTTTACCCCCAATAACAGACCATCACCAATATTTTTTACCAATAGCAAGCATGTCATTAGGGTAACTTCCTGATTCATGGTCAGGGCAGTCAGGGCAGGCAAAAGAAAAGGAGGCTCAAGAGCGTTGATGGTAAGTGTGAGAAAGCTCATGGCTGAATAATCATGATTCCTCTAGATTGGCTTTCTTTTCTGCTTGTCAGAAAGGTATTTTAAGGCCTCCCACTTCTTCCTCGTAAATCTCAGATAACGATTCAGCCGTTCGGTAAGTTGATGTACAATAAATGGCATAACACATCAACTAAGAGCCACCCCTGGCTAGCCATACAAATATCAACATCAATTTTTCTACCAATAATACAATCTTTTCTCTACGAAGAAATTCCAAAGCTTTGATGTACAAATACATTCGGTCACCAAACAAGAAAGTTAGAGCACAACCAGGCCTACAAGCCAAAGAGTAATTTTTAGTAAGACAAGTCCTAGCCAAAGCTAGCTAAATGGTATAGAAGATAGCTAAAGGCTATCAAAGCCGGACCAAACTAGGCTAGACCATTCAACTTCTAGATCAAATATGCTCTCCCTAACTTTAACTTTATCCTTCACATACATATACATTTATATTTCTTGACCACATCTTTTACCATGATGATGTGTGAGGTGTTAATTTTTATAGAAAGAAAAATATTTTGTGCAGTAACTACCTTCTATAAAAAGTGGATTAAACATAAAAAACCCTAATAAGTTATATCTTTTCACCATGATCATGAGCACGAGATATAAGAGTGTCGGTATTCAAAAAAAAAGAAAAAAAATTAATCTACAAAGGATATCTTAATAATTTCTTAAGAAAGAGATGCGCAACTGAACAAACATGAAAAAAAAAATCCTTATGATGTACTATATGAGATAAGCTAAATTTTAGAAATTATATCTCAACTCTTTTTGAATTTTTCAAATAAAAAAATAATTTTTCTCTATATTTTCATGAAAATCTCCGTGTCCCCGTGAGGCCTCCATGTCTCCA
>Ga0325404_1002670_pt1 | contig 19029 bp, 5 predicted proteins | sample PopdelMetagenome_18_FD_205664 | JGI IMG/M metagenome (GOLD analysis project Ga0325404, IMG submission 205664) | Populus deltoides microbial communities from Bellville, Georgia, United States - Xylem-Control-R1 | ecosystem: Host-associated > Plants > Phyllosphere > Stem > Wood/Secondary xylem... | reverse complement strand
AAAATATGTCAAAATTCAATTTTAATATATAAAAACTCATTGTATTATTTATTGCAGTAATAAAATTCATTATGGCTGGCGTATTTCCTTCACCAAATGCTAAATTAATTTCTTCTTCTACAAATGGAACAACACTCATGAGCAAGTCCCCACATAAGTACATGATCAAAAATAGTGAAGTACTTTCTTCACACATGTCCCACTTTACATCGGACGGTGCAGAGAATTGGAAAGTGGGAACACAAAATGTTAACAGAAGCACGTGATCCAAGACATGCCATGCGGGTCTCTCGTCGACAGAACCACCGACACTGAAAGCCACGATAAAATCCATCAAGCTCGTCTTGATCTCGCCACGTCCCATGATTCCGTACAATCAGTCAGTGAAAACCGCGTTTGTGGGCCCTACAATATGTCTCTCGCTTCTCATGCTTGTACCCTGTCAAGATCTGGAAACAGAAAAATATACTATAGATACTTTGACTTTTTTCACGGTCTTCAGTGTTACCCGGTTTTCGAGTATTCAGATTAAATTATACTTTGATCAGATCTTAAATTTGTCATTATTAGCGATTTATTGTTATCTTTTCTTTAAAATTGAAGCTTTGTGTGATAAATGAGAAGAAGAATATTATATCTATAAAAATATATTTTAGATATATTTTATAAAAATATAAAAAAACAAATTTATTTCGTATATATCTTCATCCTTTAACAACATGCCTATTTGTTTCTCAATTTTGGAAGAGGATTTCCCTTGTGAGATAATGATATTGATGAACACCTAATTTAGCAAAGAACTAAATTACTATATGTGAAAAATAATTAAAAAACAACACTACAAATTACTATTTAATCTATAATAGATGTGAAAAAACAGTGTTTTCTCCAATTTTTTTAGCTTTATATTTAATTTCAGTATATTAATTCCTCTAATATCATAAATACCTAACATGTTCACAGCACAAAAGGCAAAAAAAAAAAAAAAACTACACCATATATATGCATTTTTTAAATAAAATTACACTTAATCAAAATATTAAAAATTATTAACGCACATAACAACATCTAGATCATTCATGTAAAGTTATTAAACCTAGCATGGATAATGTTTATGATCTGATTTAAAGCTAGAGTTATGGATTAACAGATTAACCCGATTTAATCCAAAATAATTTTGATAAAAAGTTAATGAAACTTCATTTTGAGTTATTTCAAAGTCAAACAAGATTTTGACTATGTTGTGTGTTGATTTGATAAGTTATTCAATTTTAATAAGGTCATCTCTCATCCAATTCATTTTAAACTCGACCAAAATTAGATCTTAGATCAATTCGCTAGAATTTACTATATTTTTTTTCCTTAACATGTAAGATCCTTTATTATTCAAATAAAAAATACTTCAAATTTTAAAAAAGTTTTAGAATCTGTTTATTTATACAGCTAACCACATGATTGTTATATAAGACATTGTAATAACTTTTATAGTTACAGTTTTAAAAAAGTAGGTTAAAAAAATATTTTTAGTTGTGGTATAAAAAATAGGTTTTTAACAATATAAGTTTAGTTAAAATTGTTGTGAGATGAATTTTTATATGTAAAATAAATAAAAAATAAGTTTTCATGGATTAAAAACAGGTTGGTTTGGAACACAATTATATATAACATCCAGCGCAATTACTTAAAAAAAAAACAGAAACTATCACAATATTAAATAATTTCTTGATCATTTTAAACACCACTAATTTCTTTCTTTTAATTATTTAAAGTACAATAGTTTCTATTTTTGTATACTTTTCATAAGTGTATTTATTTTGAAAAAATATAAAATTAATTTTTTTAAATTTTTTTATGATTTTAATAAGTTGATATAAAAAATAAAAAAATATTTTAATATATTTTTAAATAAAAATATTTTTTAAAAATAACTTATATATAACATCAAACCCTAGGAAATAATTTAATTTTGTGACACTTCAAACTTCAAAGTCAAACGTACAACAAACGCAAAAACAAAAGTCCAAAAATCATGAGAAGCAGCTAAAAAATACCAAAAAGATAATGATAGCATAGCATGCAGAAGATTACAGCCCACTCTTCTTCAACCTGTGCTATATATAACTCTCTCTCACGCATGCTTCAAAGAGAAGAGATCCTCGCACCCTATGTGTAGAGGTTGTTAAGCCTATAGCAACGCGAACATTATACATCACAGAATATTTTTTGGTTTTTGCCTAGGCTTCTTTCTCTCAAAAACACGAGAGTGAGGGAAAACAGAAAAAATGGAAGCTTTTTACTATTTGGTTTTTGGGGCATTAAGTGCTGTAGTTTTAGGAATTGAGCTAAGCAAGACAACAAAAGATCGAATCAATACATCTCCTGCTTTCAATTCTTTCAAGAACAATTACCTTGTTGTTTACTCTCTTATGATGGGTGAGTGTTCCCTTTCTTTCATTAAAATTCAAACTTTTTAGATCTATCATTGTCTTTATATTGATCTGATGTGATTTATGTGTTTTTGATTGGTTTTTGGATGTGGGTTTATTAGCATTTTTGTGGGATTGGTTTTGTTGTTGCTGAAAGCTCAAAACTTTATGAAAACAATGAGTCGTGTAAGAATGTGGGATTTAGGCTGTGTTTTTTGTATGGCGGGGACGTTGGATCTGGATTTAGATTTGTCATAAATTTATGGGTCTTCTTTTGTTTGTTTTGTCTACTACTTAGTGGAGGGTCGGTATTTGGTGCTGTAAAGGTTTGAGCTTACTTTGCGTTTTGTACAGAAAGGCAAGTGTCTGCCTTGTAAACTGATCACGGAGATTGGATCTGGTTTCTTTGATATGTCAAAATAATGACTTCATTTGGCATTTATTTTTCATTTTGATTAGATACTTGAATGATCTTGTTTATTTTGTTGAATTTTAGTTAAGCAGTTTTTTAAGGCTTTAGCTGGATTTGAAATTTCTTAATTCTTGCCTTTAGTATCAGAGTAGAGCTTGGTAATTCAGTTGTTTCAACAATTATGTTCATGATAAATTAATGTTTTTTGTGGTGACAGCTGGTGATTGGTTGCAAGGTCCATATGTTTACTTCCTTTACACTACATACGGCTTTGGGAAAGGGGATATTGGGCAGCTGTTTATTGCTGGTTTCGGGTCCTCCATGCTGTTTGGGACAATTGTTGGATCGTTGGCTGATAAACAGTGAGAGTTTCCTCAGAGTTTTGTTATTGTTCTCTAAAAGTTCTCTTTCTTTTACTAAGTGTGCTCTGCTTGGTTTTATTTCAGGGGTCGAAGGAGGGCATGTGTGACTTATTGCATTACCTATATTCTGAGCTGCATTACCAAGCATTCTCCTCAGTACAGAATTTTAATGATAGGCCGTATCTTGGGAGGTATCGCCACTTCTCTCTTATTTTCATCATTTGAGTCATGGCTGGTTGCGGAACACAATAAGGTAAAGGATCGTGTTTCTGCTGTAGTGCTATTTGTTATTACTGGCTGCATTTAGGTCTAGAAGAACAAATAATCAAGTGATCACTTGGTAGATCAGAGAACCTCCTAAAATTATTTGGTTCAAGATTTCCAATCCAAGTTTCTGCTATAGGCAGTTTCTACGTGCTAGTCTTTGCTAAAATCAATTCAATCAATCAGTAACTGATGCGTGATTACCTTTGAATGCTACCTATCTTAATTCTTCTTTGTTTCGCTTAACTGGTGCAGAGGGGCTTTGAGCAACAATGGCTATCACTGACATTTTCAAAGGCGATTTTTCTGGGAAATGGTCTTGTGGCAATTTTGTCTGGATTGTTTGGAAACCTTCTTGTAGATACATTTCAACTTGGTCCTGTGGCTCCTTTTGATGCTGCTGCATGCTTTCTTGCAATTGGAATGGCTATTATTATGTCATCATGGTCAGAGAACTATGGAGATCCTTCAGAAAACAAGGACTTGCTTGCCCAATTTAGGGGTGCTGCTGTGGCCATTGCTTCTGGTAGAGTCCTCTAGTTGCTTTGCATGATGCATTCATTGTTCCTTGTGGTGTTTGGCAAGCTAGTTTTATTTTCAGTTCGTTTCTTCCTTGCTTTCGACATCCCTTCCACATTTTTTTCCCTATTCCTTTTTTCTTCTTTTCTCTGAATTATGTTAAATGCTGTTCAGATGAAAAAATTGCTTTGCTGGGTGCCATTCAGTCTCTGTTTGAAGGTTCTATGTATACCTTTGTGTTCCTTTGGACACCAGCTTTGAGCCCAAATGATGAAGAGATTCCTCACGGATTTATTTTTGCTACATTCATGTTGGCCTCAATGTTGGGAAGCTCTCTTGCATCTCGGTTGATGGCCCGCTCATCACCCAGAGTAGAGAGCTACATGCAGATTGTTTTTGTTGTTTCATCAGCCTCTCTTTTGCTTCCTATTGTATCCAGTGTATGTATAATTTCCAATCCATTCTTGTACTCCTTTCTTGCCCCTTTCAAATTCTCTTATTAATCTTCAGTTTCTCTGACATGGAACAGTTCTTAGTGCCGCCACCTAAAGAGAAAGCTGAAGGCATCTCATTCTCAAGCTGTCTCCAGATACTCGGCTTCTGTACCTTTGAGGCTTGTGTAGGGATATTCTGGCCTTCCATTATGAAGATGAGGTCCCAATACATTCCTGAGGAGGCCAGGAGCACCATTATGAACTTCTTCCGCATTCCACTCAATATCTTTGTGTGCATTGTTCTGTACAATGTAAGTTACTAGCTTTACTGTGTATCATGACTCATTAGGAGTAGCAATTGTAGAATTGCTTATAGAGCTGAAAAAACCCAGATTAATTTCCAGGAATTTATGCCAGTGTATATAAGTTTTGATAACCCGCAGTGGAAAAAAGTTCACTGGTTTATCATTCGATTGGTTAAGACTAACCCCATTGGTAGCCATCTTCAGCATGACCAATCTGTAACCTGGAAGTAGTTTTTTGCTCCATGCTTACCATCTTCCCCCTCCCACCCATCCAACCATGACTGGAAACACTGAGTGTCTCTTGTTTTCTGTTACTAACTTGTTCTTTGGTTTTTGATTTGAAGGTTAATGCTTTCCCTATCACCATTATGTTCGGCATGTGCTCGATTTTCCTCTTCGTGGCATCCATCTTGCAGAGGAGGCTCATGATGATTGCGGACAAGACAAGTAAATCTTTGCCTTAATCTTGCTACTTCTGCTGAACTTTGATATAAATGCAGTGCTCAGTTCATTTTACATTATATTGTGCGTGCTGCATGGTGGGAGAAGATATGGTGCTAATGGTTCCAATATTTTTGCCTGTTGTAAATTATTACAGAGACAGAAGAGCGGTCGATGAAGGAAAGGGATACCGAGGCAGAGCCGCTAAACATCTGATTAATCTCTATACAGTAGACCGAAGATTTCTGGAAACAACCATCCAAGTCATTCTATACATTTGCTGTGCTTCCAACTAGATGTGATTTAGCCTTGAAATTTAACAAGGAGACTATAGTGGTCTGTCCTCCAGAGAAAAAGGAGATACAAATGTCTCTTGAGCTTCTATAATTATCATTCTTTTTTGACTGTCACCTGTTTGACAGAGTAGTGTATTAGCAGTCTTTTCTTTCATCCCCTCCTTTGCTTGTTAAGGAATTTGACATGTCTACAAAGTAATTCATGTTCTATTCTTTTCAAAGCTTGGTCTATAATTTTGTATCTATTGAAAAGTGTATCTGGCTTCTTATAATAATAATAGACTTGCCTGCTTTTTCATTGGTTTGGGTTGAAATGATTTTTTTGAGTGTTTTTTAGGAGATGGCCGGCCATGCAAAATCACCAAAATGCTAAAAAACACATGCGATTTACTAGCAAAGAAAGTTGAGTGGTTTGGCACTTGAACTGATGATTCGCTGTTGAATGTCAGTAGAGATCAATGCTTGTGACACCATTTAGCTTTTCATGGAAGGTTTAACGTACTGAGATTTAAAGACGAGAAAAGAGAGGAGAAAAACTCGTAAGAAAATAAGGAGAGAAATCATCAATTTCGTTATTTTCAGCAACAAAACTTGTTTTTGTTATTTTGTTAACTAGGTTATTACTCGTACTACACTGCGGCTTGAAAAAAAAAATAACATCTAGATTTCTTGATATTATTATTAAGTTTGGTACAATAAATTAAACTTGAGAACTCTTCTTTACTTAGCTCAGGTATTAAATTATACTGCGTGGAATTTGCTGAGATTGTAAAAAAGTAACAGACGATACTTTACCCAATAGGCTGCAGCCTGAATTCCGACCACGGCTAGAAGAATGAGCGAAGGGGTTTTTTGGGTTGATACTAGAAGGACTGTAATCTTTTTGCCCAGTGGCAAGGAGCAAGGCATGCTTTTGTGCACAAGAGTCAACACGCCACTCAACACAAGCATTTCAGCAAAATGGAAAGCTCCTGGGGCCACACCGCAACCTTGAAAACCAAAAGTCATGGTTTTCCACCGAGACGATCGGACAAGTTGGGATAGGCAGTGATGGGAGTGCTGATTCTGAGACTGATTCAGCCATGATAGCTGAAGAAATATCCCATCAACATGGAGATGCTATTTGGGATGTCTGTCAGATCATGGATGATATTAAATTGCTTCTCAGTAGCCACCGTGAATTTGTAAATAGCAAATTAAGGAACTATTAAGAAAAGATATAAAGAAAACACTGTGCAAAAAAGATGGACTAACCAAGAAACTTGAAGTGTAGGAGTAAAATTAAGAAACTATTTTGTTGAGGGACTACTTGTATAAAATATAAAACCTATAAGGACCTCCAAAGGTCAGTAACCTCTCATTTTCTATTGTTCCCTCCTCCTGCCAGGTTTATAGGCAGGGAAGAGGATGAAGGCGATAAAAAGCTAATCTTGATCAGAAATTCTCCACGGATCAAGAGAGAATGAGAGCAAAACAAGAACAGCCCATGATCAGCAACGAAGCCAAGAAGACAAGGGATCAGCCAAATCTGACAGAATGTCAGTCTTGTGGTCTCCGCATCTCCTCCCATAAAAGACTCGAAATTTTATACAGTGAGTGGCGAATCATCCTTCTTTGTACAAAATGTTTTAATCTTGTTGAGTCTTCCAGGATTTGCTCTTATTGTTTCAGACAATCATCTGATAAGACTAAGTGTTTTCGTTGTTGCCAATGTAAGAGGGTTGTTCATAAATCTTGTTTTGCAAAACGTAAGGCTGTCACCCCTTGGTCGTATTCTAGTTGTGATGGTGGTGGTGATTTTTCTGTTTGTATAGATTGTTGGGTGCCTAATTCGGTTGCTAGTAAGAGGGGGGGAGTTTGTACGGATAGCAAGAGGAAGAGTGTTAGGGTTTTGGGTAGAAGTTTGGAGGATGCTAATTGTGTGGTACAGGAGAAGGTTGAGGCTGCGGTTAGGGCTAGGGATTTGGCTGTGAGGAAGGCGTTGGAGGAGAGGAATGCGGCGGATGTGGCCAGGAAAGCATTGGATATGGTGGCTAATAATGGGGTTGTTAAGGAGAATAATGATGTTGATGATTTTGAATTGGCGTTTCGGTTGCATCGAGCAATAAATAGCTCGCCCCGGATATCGAGTAATTTGTGCTTGGTTAATTCAAGTTGTTTGGGTGTTGCTAGGAGAGGGGAGGGTAATGGTAAAACGCGGATTAGAAATTCCGATTTTAGGAATCCCAGTGCTTGTGGAAAGCTTGATGATTTTCTGAGTAAAAGTGTGGACGTGGAGTGTCGGAAATCGAATGGAATTGGTGATGGTAAAATCAGACCTAATGTTAAGAAAGATGGAAATGCGGGCAAGTGTTCGAAGATGGGAGAACAGAGCTTTTTCAGCAAATTGATAGACTCAAGGGGGAATGACCATAGTGTGAACTCTGGTTCTCAATCTTTTAGGGAACGAAATGAGTCTATGACACCTGATGATAAAAGTTGCAAGGGAAAGAATGATCGCTATCTGCTGAAGTATAGTAGGAGAAAGTTAGATGAGAGGTTAATTCCAGATGGTGGACCCAAGTTCATCTATGAAGGCTTGCCCTCAGGACTTGCACCTCAGCAATGGAACAGTTGCTAAGGTGTTCTAAAGAATTGTTGGGGATCTGTCAAGGATGACACCAAATCTGTAGATTTACCTATAATTTTCCAATAGGTTCTCAACTTTTGAGGTTTCAAAGAGTTAAAACAGTGTGCTTTCCTTTATGTATGAAATTCTTTGTACTTGTGATCTTTCATATTACATTCTTAAATTCAATCTTTGTGCTTTCTGTTTTCTATCTGTTATTACATCTCTAACATGCTCTCTTCTCTGGCCGTGCTGCTTACTCTTTAACTTATATCATACGAGCATGCTTCAATAGAAATATCATTGATATTTAACCTGAATGACTGACGGTGGCACACTTCTATGGTATTAGAAGGAATGGAAAAGAAGCAATTTTATGGAATAATGCAGCAAAGATCTGTTCAGGATTTTATATCTGCTTTATGTGGCTGTTAATTTATGTGCCAAACATGTCCTTTCCTCGGTGTCATTTTGAAAATTGTGAATGTGGATAATTAGCTTAACTTGATAGAGTTTTGTTTCTTGCTTATTGACTGTTTTACAAAATGTTGTTTATTTCACAATAAGGTGCTATATTTGAATTCATTCTTGGAAGTATATTGTCTCTGGGATGCTATGTTTAATTAGCTCCAACAGAATCAAAATACTGATAAGTTCGTTCTCCATATAAGGACTGACATTTTGCTCCTGCTTCTCTGTTATGGACTGCAGACACCTCCCTGATCTCGTGCCTTGTATTTGACTGTTTTGTTGATGATGCTTGTTTTGTGAGAAATCTTATTTCACTATGCATTCAGTGGTAATGTTGCTGTTGCATTAATTCTGCTGATTCTAATCTGTTGATGCAAATTATGAGGCAGCAATACTACAATTGTTTCTCTGGGTTTAACTACTGTTTCTGCATTGCTACAGCTGTTTCTTACTTGGCTGATTTAGTTTGCAGAAGTTGATTCTGGCGTTAACTTTGTTATAGGCAGTCTATGAAGTCCTGCACTTTTGACTGGCCCATGTAATTCTCTCTCTTGTTGTAGGTTTTGGCTCCTTTGGCTGCATTTTGTGTACCAAACTGCCTAGACTCAGCCTTTCTTCTTGCTCCCTGACCCCTGTTGGCGTCCTTAGCGAACTTACATATTTTGGTTGAAAGATCACATCAATCAACCATTAGGAATAAAATGAATTAATTTGGATGATCCCAATACCCCTAGTTGAGATGTTGGTTGTAAGTATTTGTTCTTGGAAACTGAGTTAAAAGACATGCAGGACAGCAAAAACACGAGAGCTGGATACACTTGCATGTTGAAGTATTGATTAGTTATGCATTCATGTGTTCACTGTATGCTCATTTGGTTATAATTTTTGAAAGTTAATCTTCAAGAACATCAAGGGAATCCTTGTTACTCCAACCCTGTCAAAGAATCACAGGTAAACACACCTTTCTCTATTTAGTTGTCAAAAGCTCAGCTTAGTTTCTTTCAACATCTAAAGTATTTTCTAAACAAGTCGAAACTTTTTCCCACAGCCTTAACTGCTAAACAAGCTCAAAGCAAGTGAAAGCTACGATTATAATGATGAAGCTATAAGAGTTAGCCCTTCTACACCAAACTTCGTGATTAGGTGTGTGGTTAAAATGTAACGAAGAAGAAAGGAAACAGCTGAAGATATATTTCAAGAGTTGATGGAAAAATGGAGACACATTGGTTAAATGTTTCCTTTATTCAGTGACTCAATATATGTAATTCCCTTGGTTTATGCTATCCGAGAATTTATTTTTTTCATTTTCTTATTCTAACATGTAATTTTTTTATATATAATTTATCTTACTTTCCAATATTGTAGAACATAATTTGAAGAAAGAAATTGATTGCTCAGAGAAGGTACACACCACAAATTTTTTTTTCACAGAGATGGAGTCCAAAGTTCCAGACCCCTGCACATGGAATTGTATTGAGACACACATCTCAACATGCTCTCCAACCATCTGTACTGGTGCGACCTTGTAAGCACATATCAAGGCACTCTGAGCCATCTTCAATTGGTTGCTTTGCTCGAAGCACTTGAGTATCAGCACTGTTAAGTTTGATGATCCGAATGTCTTTAAGAACCAAGACACTTGATGATGACTCGATTGTCTTGAAATATACTACAAGGGTTGCAGCAATGTTGATGCTTTGTGTGCCGCAAAGACGACTGCATATATTTATTTTTTTGTTGTTCTGCTTGTATCTATTCTCTAACGATATATAGTTTAAGATCTCTGTCTGATGGTAAAGGAAGTTTCATTCCTTGCTTAATTTTCTAATTCTAAGTAACGATACCTAAGAAAATTCCTGGCCAAAGGTGCCACCAAGATCAAGAAACCATGGTCTTTTAGGAGGTCAAACACAAGAATCCTTCTTTCTCCCAATTCAAAAATTAGTTTTGGGCTCTCTCTCTCTCTCTCTCTCTGTTTTTTTTTTGGTTTTTGGTTTTTGTTAACTAAATTGCTTCTTTCCATTCTTTTGGATCTCTCTTTCCGTAATGCAGTCTCTAATTCTAATTTGTATAAATATGTTGATTATCATATTGTACCACAATTATATATCATTCATAGCCAATTGATAATGGTGTATGTGAAGAGAGATGTCAAATGTTTTTGAAAATTTTATCTTGATTGAAACTCTATATATAATATTATAATCAATTTGTATCTCATGTGTTAGTGTAGTAAGTTAGGGGAGTTATATATATATATATATATATATATATATATATATATATATATAAAAGAGGTAGAACAGTTTGATTCTTATGTTAAACAATTTAGTTTTTATTGGTTTGGCTAAATTAATTAGGTTTAGAGCAAGATTAAATTTCAAGTATAGCCTAAATCAAATTTCAAGTAATGAGTTTTTGAATCAATCCATCTAGTATTGATGGAAGATTTATTAGGGGGGGAGGCCTAGAGATGCTCTATTCTACTTTTAGCTATAAAATTAAATTTATTACTCCTTCATTTAGAAAGAAAAGAAAAGAAAAGAAGCAAAGTTACGCTGGCAAGGCTGCAGGTTATACGGCAGCACACGTGCTTGGGGTGGGGACAAAAGGAGTAGAACGTAGAAGAAAGGAGGAAGTTTGCTTGTGTAGTGTTGTTAATCATAACTTGTCACGGCAAGGGAGATGGTCTCCTCTCGCTGTCCAGACTGATATCCCTGCAAGGAAAAAAAGAAAAAAAAAAGATGGATATGATCATGGACAGTGCAGTACGTACTGTTGATCAGTGAGAGAGTGGTTGCATCACCATTGATCACCAAGCAAAGCATGGAAAGAAATGGTCCCTTGTCGCTATGCGAATACACACAGATAGGGCTAAGGAAGCAGCAGTAGTTTCACTGCCCTAACTCTTGTAAGAGAGGCTGTAGAGTCAATCACACATGTCCTATGGCTTGAAGAGTATCTATCAATCAATGTTGAAATAAAAAGGAATCAATCCAGCCATAAACGGGACAAGCAAGGCCACAACAGGAAGTGTCAGCAAGCTTTGAGACTTGATCAGACCCCAGTATGCTGAGAGAAGAGAAGCAGCTCTCTTATGCAAATTTATGGCTTTGCGTGTTTCTGCCGAGGTTATCAAACTTGTCCCACACCAACCCTTCACTCTCCCTCTTCCTCCTCAGCTGTTTCATGACTATATTTTTTTTCCAATTATATATTATTCTGTACGTATATACATTAATTATGATCCCTGTTCCATGTGCCAGACACCTATTTATTCTGTTATTCATCCATAAACCAATGCTTTTGAAGGGAATTCATATGATGGACTTGGAAATAACAGAACATTCTCACTATTTCACCCACTAATGCATAGTAACATGCGAGGTAGATGTAGACTTTTGTTCATTTTTAAACCGAAAATTTAAGTACAATACACACGTTATATATATATAGATGAGAAGTTGCCATTCTCTTTCTTTGTTGATTGATTAATTAATTCATTAGAACACTTTACCTTTTCTATTCGCCATCATAACATAAATATTATACAGAGGAAGGCAAAATTAGTTTCTATATTTAAAGAATTTTGTAGAATTTAATACAAAACTGATGAGGTTCGGAAATTCCTCTTGAGATTGTGGGCTAAGGCTTATGTTTTTGATAATTAGTTAATCTCTTTATTCTGATAATCTGACCGATTTTTTTTAGTTAAAGCGGCTGGTGGCTAATGCTTGATTCTTATAAATGGTCCCCTTTAATGAATGTTGTACCCTCGTTGCGATGACCTTTCTTGGGTGGGATCTAGAAGGTCTTTTGGTTGGTTGAAAAATCGTCACTTAGTATCAAGACTACTAGGGACCATAATTGGTTTTTCAGAGATTCTAGGTAAGAGATTGGTTGCGTAAATTGAAAGATATTAACACTCTTAGTACGTCTTACCTGAGGTAAGTTGTATTGTTTTTTTTTATTGTTAGCTATGGTCTAATGATGTCTATCTCTACCGACTTACTATGACGGGTTTACTACGGTGAACAAACTTTGGCCTTTTTAGATTATACATTAATCATGCATAAGGAAGGGTCTGTGCAAAGAAATGGATCAAAATTGGTTTGAATCAAGGGGCTAAGACAATGTTCTTCCTAAGAATACGAAAAACATTACCCATAAGCTTAGAAGAAAAAAAACCAGTCATGCCCTGCCACTACCAAGCCCTAGATATAGAAATGGGTATTTTTGGCTTTTAAAACGGACCTTTTTTTTTTTTATCCAACAAATAACAGTACTATACACAAACATGTTTAAATCTAGAAAACTAATAAAAAAACATCAAAATCAAGCATGGGGTACCAAATCCAAAAACCACCAACCTAAAACAGCCTACATGTTCATGCAATATAAATTCAAAATTGATTTTCTGAACTCATTTTGTGTATGAATAGGTTTAGGAAACCCAGGATAAACACATTTGCTTTAATAAGTATAGCTTAAGCTAAACAAAAACTAAAACAATATTATATATAAAAAAACAAACTTAAACAATAACTTTAATATATCAAAAACATAAAAAAAAAAAACTTCAAAAGAACATTATTAAATAAAAAACACAGCAACAAAAAGGTAAATGCAACATCACTTATTAAACATTCCAAACCTCTTTTCTATGTTTGTAAACATAAATATAAAACAAAATAAATAAATAAAACAACAAAAGCAACTCACAAAGGACCTTTTTTGGATTAACAAGGTATACCTAAAACAACCACTCTTTCTTGGCTTTCGTTTGGAAACTTTTTCCTCTCACAAACTTGCAAAGCTTAAGAAAAATTTTATTTAAGCTTTTGGATCTCTAGATTCTCTACACTTATGTTTCTTATTGATATTTCTCTTCCTTTTCTTATCTTTTCTTTTAGTTTTTTTTCTTCCCTCCATTTCCTCTTTTGATTTTAAAAGGGTATTTATAGGGTTTTGAGAGGTCTTTAATCCATTTCTGACCTCTTGATCTTAAGGGAAAACCCTTAATAAGAACCCAATGAGGAATCTTTGTGTGTGAACACATGAAAAGAAGGTCGGTTCTTGCACAATTATGTTTTTGTTATGGCTAACCGAGTTGTCCACTTTCGAGATCTCATTAGAGAAATTTTAACGTCATCAATCGTCACCTAAGACCACCTGACGCAGATAGAGGGGATGTACACCTTTCAACAGTGGCTGAGCCACGTGAGGTCAAAAGGGGGTAAATGCCCCCTTAATTGTTTTTTAATATTTTTTACTTAAGGGGTTGACACACGTAGAGGCGTAAAGAAAATATTGTTGACTTGTATTTTAATATAATAAATAATATATATAATATATGTTTTATGTTTAGGTTTTCAACACTCACTCCAGCTCATTTCTCATTTCCCCAAACGTTTTCCTTTTCTTTCTTTTTCTGCCACTTATTATCCTAGAGCTTTTCTATTTTTTTTGAGTTGCTCCCAGCCTCTTTTCCTTGTACAAATTTCTTTTGAAGTCCAATTAAGCATGTAATTTTTTTTTTACTTTAGATAAATTTCTTTCATTTTTTCTATTTATTTTATTATCTAATTTTAATTTTATTATTTTATAATTAGTTATTAAAAATATTAAGGTTTATAATAATTTAGTGGTTTTGATATGTATAATGTTTTGAATCAATTAAAGGTGAAAAGTAGACACCAGCAAGATTTTGAACAATAGACATTGATTTGATTGTTTTGAATTAATTAAAGGTTATATAATTTCTAATTGAATTAGTTAGAATATGGAATTAAACTTTTTCACGAGATGAATAAGCAAACATTTCAATTGTTATCAGCAAGTAAAGATTGATATTTGTAGAATTAAATTTTTTTTAGCTTGAGATTGGTCCTTTTTATGAGGTTAATTTCCTTGTGCCTTCCAATAAAATAATCAAGACAGATGATTAAATAATTCATATTTTATTTGTTTTTTTCTCTATTTTGTTTTCGTCAAACAATTTCTGTTTTGCTAGAGCCTGGAGAAGAATTAATGCGTGCAAGCCTAATTTTAATCAGTGCATGTTAGTTTTTTCTTAAAAAAGAAAAGAAAAAAACTATTTTTTATAAGTTTTTTTCATTTTAAAAGTACTTTTAAATTAATTTTACTTTATATGAGTTAGTATATTTGTTTTGAATTGATTTCTAATGCATATATATATATAATATAGTATTTATTAATAATTTGCCCCCTCATTTAAAAAATTCTGGCTCCGCCACTGCCTTTCAATTGGATCCAACCTTGCTCAATTTGGAGGTCTATAGCTCCTATTCTTTTGTTTGAAGTTGCTAACTTGATCAGCCAAAACTATCAAAATAGAGGCCAGTCAACTGAACGATGTGTAACTCACATTCTCTTCTTTAAATCTGAATGACACATATTTAAGGTTTTGAATTTAGGATTTGGAAAATTTTATTTGAGTCATTATTCTTTCAATTGCTTTTAATTGCATTCATAATTGCCTCCAAACTTTTAATTTCATGCAATTTCAACCATGTCAAACTCAATCGTAAGCCCCTAAGTTGACCGTCTTTTTTATTTTAGCCATTGATTCTGAATTTGTGCATTTTTACTCTTAATTGATCAATAAACTTTTAACTTCTTTAATTTGGTCCATGATTTGGTCAATCTCAGTCTCTACATTCATGTCTTTTTCAATTTGATCATTGGTTTTAGATTTCTTCAATCAAGTCCCTAAGTGCCCATCAAACTTCAAAATTTATACAAGTAAAGTCCCTATCTTTAGTCAATTGCAATTCAACCCCAGACTTGATTTTCTTCCAATTAAAGTTAAAATTAACTTCAAAAATCAATTTTTCTTTAAATTAAGCCCTCATTAAATTCAATTAAACCTTGAAATGTTTCAATTGAGTCCTTAAACATTCAATTTTGAATTTCTCTCCTCAAATTGAATTTTCCTTTGCTAATAAGGTCTTCATTAGTAAAAAATACAATGTTCAAATTTTCAATCTTGTATATTTTGATCTTTCGTAACCAGTCTTTAACAATTTCTTGGGCGTTCAGGTATATATTCTTCTTATTGATATATATATATATATATATATATATATATATATATATATATATATATATATAAAAATATTGTTTCAATTTTTTTGTATTTTCTCTTTTCTGATTTTTTTTATATGGGGCCCCAAAATGGATAACAACAATAAATTTAGGGACTTTCCGATGCTTAAATATGTATCATTTAAGAGAAAATACAATCATATTTTAGAGAAGAATTCTAAGAATAGATATGCAATAAGGAGCAAAAAAAAATTAAATCTGCCATTTTAAGGATTTTCACGGTCCCTTTTATAACCCATTTGGCTTATATTTGTTTTTTGAAGGGAAGGGAACAAAGTGGAAGTAAAATATCTCTAACTCGTTAGAGTAAAAAAGTCTCTGTCTAGTCAAAGTAAAATATCTTTGACTCGTCAGAGAGTAATATATTACTAACTCATGGTTTAATCATGGAGCTCAAGATTCCCGGAGTCAAAGCGCTTGGCTGAGCCTAGAGATGGTGGGTCTAGTTGCTCGCCGGATCTATATATACGTAAGCTCAACGCTTGGCTGAGCCCAAGAATGGTGAGTTAAACAGCTCGCCGAACTCATAAACACTTGGGCTCAAAGCTTAGATGAGCTCATGGATGGTGGATCAAGTAGCTCACTAGACTCATATATATTTAGACTTAACATTTGACTGAACTCAGAAATAATGGGTTTGATAGCTCATCGAACTCATATATACTAGCACCTCCTGGCACTTGGTTGAGCCAAAAAAACATTGGGTTATCACTAGTTATTTGTTTTTTTTTAAAAAAAATCCGGTAAAAATAAAATACGCTGAAGCATTAAAAACTATTTTCAAAACCTCATTCATTATTAAAATGGTATTATATTAAGCAACTCCAATACAAATTAAGTAGTATCAAAGCATCTTCTCGTTTTCCTCACTAAGTACCCGTATATTCCTATTGCTGTCTTCCAGATTTGAACCATTAATTACCCTAATGTCTATTCTTTGTCCCCTCAGCAGAAATATCATCGAATTTCCCAACATAACTTGCCTCCACTTGCACCATGCAGACCACATCATATGATCAAAAACCCTCTTGTTCTCCTACTAGGGATGGATATCTCTCGTGTCCTGTACGTGCATGGTTATTTGTTTTTGTCATGGACCACCACTACCAAGTATCCATATACTAGCATTAATTCCCTCTTGATCTATGCGTCTGGAGATTTAAATGAAAGGAAGAGAAGGGTTTGATTTATTTATTGGTTAGCTAGGAGGAGGAGGAGGTAGAAAGATGCTCATAACCATATTTTTATTAGCAGGTAGACAGCTGACAGTGATGAGATGGTCATAGCTAGCATGGCGAAAGCAAAGCTAAAAGATCTTAGAACGCGTGTCGGAGCTGAGACTAGAGCTAGCTAGGGCCGGTGGCATTGCAAGCCAAAAAAATCTATGAATCTATCCTGATTTCCACTGTATCAGACGTAACCTGCTGGTGCTGATCTCTGCTTTTACTATTTCTGTCACTTCATACTTCTTTATTGTTCGTCATCTCATTCATACAAGAATAGTATTGATGAAATAAATGCTCTCAACTCCCAGTCCACTTGCAATTATTACAATCATAGATGTGTTAAAGCTTCTATCATTCTGCGGACACCAACATTAATTCCTTTGCACCCGCACTCATCACTCTATATGATGCGGAGGCGTGTTCTTTGTTTTATTACAAGTATAGATTAATTCATGCAACGTTGTAATTTTATTTTAATTCTTTTAAAAATCTTAATTAAAAAAATATAATTTCTAGTTTTTTAAACTTATTTTTCTTAAATTACAATAATAAAAACTAACATAAAATCAAATACATACTTAATCATACAATAAATCCAACATTATTATAAATTTTATTCGGATTGACGGGTCAATCCAACACCTCATGTGTTTTATAATCAAATCAAGTAATAAGTTGACTTAGAGTAGCTAAATAAATTAATCTTTATTTTAACAAATAGTATTATAATAAGAATTTCATACAATTTTTTCCAAATCTAAGTATCACAATTCTTTGAAAAATTCTCCTTGGATTGTATGCAAATTTATCCAATTCAAACGGTTTTTTTTTAACAAGCCAAATATGAATAAAAACACTGGAATGGGCAAACACCCAATAATGTGATATTCTTTAACTAACTAACTAACTATATATATATATATATATATATATATATATATATATATATATTGAAATTAAATCCATCTCATAAATTTAGCAAAAACAAATAATTTATGAAAAAAAAAGAGATTCATGAGAAACAATACATTCTCGTATAAAATTATCAGACTAACTGTAAGAAGAAATTAAAGTAGGTGACCATGAGATTGAAAGGATCTAGTAGTGTGCCTCATGCGACAATCCGGGAATAGTGGCTAGCAAGTGCTCCTACTCCATGCTATGGACCTATGGTGTAGGTTAACTATTAATTAATTTGTACTAAAATTGCAATTCGCAAGCTTTCCCATGCATGTGTTTGGAGAAAGGGAGTCACCTGATAATTAAAGTGAATATTGTTTGTTTTTGTGTTTTTTTTAAAATAATTTTTTTAATTTTTTTTTACTTTAAAATAATATATTTTTTTTAGTATTTTTGGATTATTTTGATGTGCTGATGTCAAAAATAATTTTTAAAAAATAAAAAAAATATTATTTTGATGTATTTTTTAGTAAAAAACATTTTGAAAAGCAACCACGATCACACTCTCAAACACCCTCGTAGTGAATGTAACTGTGTTTAGTTACATTATTTTTTAAAAAATATTTGTCTTGAACAAAAATATTAAATTGATATTTTTAATTTTTAGTTTTTTTAATAATTTTAACATGTTGATGTTAGAAATAAAAAAAACAAAAAAAATTATTTTAATACATTTAAAAAAAACACTTTTAAAAAGTACTTTATTAAACCTATTTTAATCCAGGACCCGGCCCAAGGCTTGGGTAATGAATAATCGAGTTAACCTAATCACTCCAAAACGACTTTGTTTCAAAAAAAATAATTGAATTTTAACTTAATGAATTGGATTATAAGTTGATTTATTATATCGATCTAGTTCAACTCACACTTTTTTTAATATGATAATTGACTCAGGTCAAATTTTTAAATTTATTCATTTTTAATATGATTGGGGAATCAACTCATCAACAAAATGTGTGTGTTTGTCTCTCTCTATATATATCAACTAGATTGTAAATTGATTTATTATATCGATCTAGTTTAACTCATACTTTTTTTAATATAATAATTCACTCAGGTCAAATTTTTAAATTTATTCATTTTTAATATGATTGGGGAATCAACTCATCAACAAAATCTCTCTCTCTCTCTCTCTCTCTCTCTCTCTCTCTCTCTCTCTCTCTCTCTCTCTCTCTCT
>Ga0325404_1002668_pt1 | contig 19036 bp, 10 predicted proteins | sample PopdelMetagenome_18_FD_205664 | JGI IMG/M metagenome (GOLD analysis project Ga0325404, IMG submission 205664) | Populus deltoides microbial communities from Bellville, Georgia, United States - Xylem-Control-R1 | ecosystem: Host-associated > Plants > Phyllosphere > Stem > Wood/Secondary xylem... | reverse complement strand
TTTGTATTTCAAACGCAGTTTCTAATGGGACCCACGCCAAATTAACCTGTGGTTTGTAGTTAACCAAACAGGTGTAATACTGCTTTTTTATTAACCGCAGCTGCAGAAGCATTGCCAAACACCATCTAAAAGGCAACTGTTATTATATAGCAAAGGTCACAAAAATAAATTTTGGACATAAATAAAGTAATATAATAATTTCATACACCATATAAATGCAAATATCAATGTTCAAATCAATAATTAAATAAAATTCTTTGCAATTCTTTGATATGTTTGGTATTATAGTAGTTTTTTTTTTTTTTTTTGTCTAAACATAGAGAAAAAATTACTTGATTCTCAAATAATTTATGTCTTTTGCATTGATTTTTATGCTTCATTTCGTTTCAAATCTTGATATTATAAAATTTAAAATAACTTAATTTTTATTTATAGAGACTTTTTTTTCATTTAAAAATCTATTTTATATTAATTTTAACCAAACATATAATTTTTTAAACTTATTCAATTAAATTTACAATTAAAAATATTTTTTTAAATCTATATTTTTAAATTGTAATTATAAAAGCCACCACAATACTAAATACATACTTGGATTTTGTTTGACATTGCTGTCCAATTGTAATTTTAATTTTTTTTATTTTTTTAACTTCAAATTAATTTTAATAGGGTGTTTTTGAATTATTTTTATAAGTTAATGTTAAAAATAAATTTTAAAAAATAAAAAATATATATATTATTTTAATATATTTTTAAATAAAAAACACTTAATCGTGTAACATCTAATATACTACCAAACAGACCCCCGGCTTAGCAAAATTAAATTTTCCCGCCCAACTTTAAAAAATAAAATTAGGGTATGGCAATGGGCTCACCAAAATCTCTACAAATTTTAAAACCACCTCTCCTCCTCTGCACAGGTCAGTAAAGAATGACAACAAGTCCCAGTCCCATGGACATAACGATCCAAAACCCCATTGAAACCACAGCCATAAGCCATGATCTATCCGATGGTAATGGCGTGGCTTTGCCCTCCTCTTCCCCTTCCCCCATTCTTACCCATCGCAAATTCCTCGTTTCTGGTACCCCACCTTTTTTCTTCGGTTTCCAATTTTATATATGTTTTTTTTTCTTTTGATTTTGAAGCTCCTACTTTTCTTTTTTGGTACAGTTGAAGTTTGCTTAAAACCCTCAAGCACAGCTCGCGTTGAAGATGTGCGGTTAGCCATTGAAAGGTAGGTTTGATTTCAGTTTCTTTTGCGTTTTTTCGGAGGTCTTTTGTTTTGTTTATTCTTAAAAGAAAGGAGGAAATTTTTTTGGTTCTCTCTTTATTTGATAGAATGCTTGAAAAGAGGAGTTTAAGCTATGTTGATGGACCCATTCCTGTGCCATTTGATGACCAATTTCTCTTTGAAAATGTACAAAGAATCTGCGTTTGCGATACGGGTATGGGTTTTTGTTTCTTTACGTGTTCAATTTCCTGTTTCTGGTCTAGGGGAAAAGAAAATGAAAGGTTTGGGAAGTTAATGCTGTTTTGGGTTCTGAGAATACTAAAACAATCAGCAGAATAATGTTCGAAAATGGGAGAAAGTAATATGTTTTGTCAATTAATTCTATTAATGTTTGTGTTGTAGATGAATGGGTGACCAACCATGATATTCTTCTGTTCTGGCAAGTAAAACCTGTTGTACATGTCTTTCAGGTACTATAAATCACTTAGGCTTGATGGGTTTTCTTCTTTCACTCTCTTTTTTACCTTTTTCCTTTTCTCATTATCTCTGTTTCTATCAACATATTCTAAGTATTGGAATGTTTGTTTCTGTAATGGCTTTTTGAGACACTTCAACTTTTGTTTAGGGTATAAAAATAGGTGAACATCAAACAGTAAAAGCTGTTCAAGGTTGTAAAAATGAGAACTTGATTTGATATTTACATATTTCTTTTTCCCTGTGTATTGATCCTCTTGTTTCTTTGAATTTCAAGAGATATTTTGTTGAGTTGGCGGTTTCAAAATTCATGACTGCTGCCTTTTCAGCTCAGCGAGGAAGGACCGTGTGAGGAGCTAGGTGGGGATGGCCAACTTTCTAGCTTTAATGATTGGATTCTTCCAGCTAAGGAATTTGATGGCATGTGGGAAAGGTTTGCTTGAAACTTCTGTTGTTTCTAGTTTTTCAAGTCAGTTGATTTTTCTTTTTTTTATTAAGTCAATTATGTAGGGACTGATGGCATCGTAATTTGCTATTTGTAGCTTAATTTATGAATTTGGTCTCAAGCAAAGGTTATTGCGGTATGCAGCCAGTGCATTGTTCTTTACTGAAAAGGGTGTTGATCCTTTTCTTGTTTCATGGAATCGGTAAGGAAGCTTTGTTTAAATGATATGTATCCACAGGTCATTCAGACTAGTTTTCTTGCCACTGAAATCTTTAGTTTGAGGCTGTAGAAAGAGTCTTAACCTTTTTACCTGTAACATTCTTCTTTCAGTGCACTGGCTTAATTGCTAATGCAAGAATCTGGGATGGGATGGAAACTCAATACATGGAAACCACAAATGCATTTACACTTATCCGAACCATATTTGGAAAACTGTTAATGTTGAAATAAAGCTGTTGCTTCTTCTAATGTATCATGATTGAAAATGATGCTTAAATGATATATCAATTATGTTTGCAGCCTTATTCTTTTACATGGACCTCCAGGGACTGGGAAGACTTCTTTATGTAAAGCATTGGCTCAGAAGCTATCAATACGATTTAACTCCAGGTTCATACATAACCTTGTCTGATGAACAAAAATTATTACATTTTATTTCATATTAATTTCTGCTTTATGCTTCCTCTTTAATCAGATACCCCCAATGCCAATTGATTGAAGTTAATGCTCATTCTTTGTTTAGCAAATGGTTCTCTGAAAGTGGCAAGCTGGTAAGTCATCAAGCTGTATAAGCTTTGAGAAATCCCTACCTCTGGAACTAGCTTATTCTATTCATTGGAAATCTTAGTTTTATAACTCTGTTTTCAGTAAGACACAACTTGTTATGGCTGAGATTTGATCATTTGTCCATGTTTAAAGTCAAAGTAATCTATGTTTTTTGGTACATCTATGCTCCCATAAGGATATAAAAATTGTTATCTTTATTGGATCTCCCGCCCCCTCTCCCCCAACTATCACACACAAAAAAAGCTATCATGGCAAAATTTTGTTTGTTTTGCTGCTTTGAGAGGAAACGAAAAACAGATCATAATTATTTGTGATTACTTTGCTTTCCATTGCAATGGGAATTGCTTTTTACTGTAGTTTTACTAGGAATCACCTTGATGCATTTTTCTTGTTATCTTGTGTGAAATCAAATGGTATAGAATTTGTAGACTTCGTATAATTTACCTTTCCAATGGCATCTCAGCTCGTGTCAAGTTCTCAACCCACTGATCTTAATTTAGTTATCTACCTTCTTTGATTGTTGAATTCAGGAAAATCTTAAAACATCTATATTTGTTTATTGGAACAGGTTGCAAAACTTTTCCAGAAAATACAGGAAATGATAGAGGAAGAAAACAATCTGGTATTTGTTTTGATTGGTGAGATTTGTGACGACATTATGTTTTTTAATATCCAGTACTGAGCTCTCTTCATTGTAGCATGTCATATTTTAGATTTGGTTATGCTGCAGATGAAGTTGAAAGCCTCGCTGCTGCTAGAAAAGCTGCTTTATCTGGTTCTGAACCTTCAGATTCTATTCGAGTACTGTACCTGTCTACTCCCAAATTAATGCCTGATTTCTTAAAGCAAGTCACATAATAATATATATGAGTAGCATGTTTTTTTATGAGACATGGAAGTCCAATCCTTAATGGCTTCTGCTTGTCAAAATATGCCCTACAGGTTGTGAATGCTCTACTAACACAGATGGACAAATTGAAAACATCACCAAATGTGATCATCCTGACTACATCAAATATAACTGCTGCTATTGGTGAGCCAATGACTTATCTCAATATCAACCAGTTTTCTAAGACTTCCATGCTAGCTTGAATTCCATATTCTACCTCTTCCAGAGAGATTGGATTCCCTCCAATATAATCGATGGAATTCAAAAAAGTCATGCATCTCTTCTGATAGGTTTAGATTTTGGACCGAGCAGGAAGAACATTGCATATATTGGTAGAATGTATTGACTTGGCAGTTATTGAGTTGCAGATATTGCATTTGTTGATCGAGCTGACATCAAAGCATATGTTGGTCCCCCAACTCTTCAAGCTCGTTATGAAATTCTAAGATCCTGTTTGCAAGAACTCCTGCGAACAGGAATAATATCAAATTTCCAGGTGTCAATTCTGTTTCAGTTTTCAGCCTCTCTATTGATTCCTCAATATCTCTAACTCTAACATCGTTACATGGACATGTAATGGCACGTTAATCTCATTACTAATGAATGTTGCAATTTCTGTAGGACTCTGACTATCTCATGCTTCCAAATTATTCAACCTTGAGAGAGAAATTAAATGCACCAGATATTCAGGAAGCTCAGCCTGTGCTGCCCTTTTGTAAGCAATTGCTTGAAGCTGCGGAAGCATGTGAGGTGAGCAGTCAAATTTTTCAATCCCTGCTGAATCCTGTTAATGATCAAGTAATTAACCGCGTGGCTTCTTATTATCCTATACAGGGAATGAGTGGAAGATCATTGAGAAAACTTCCATTTTTGGCACACGCAGCTCTTTCAAATCCAAACAGTTGTGATGCTAGTGAATTCTTGTGCGCAATGATAGATACAGCAAGGAGGGAGCATTCTGAGCTACCTGAATCCTGATTAATGATTTTTACTCCATCTGAAAAATGTGTCAAATGCTAAAAAAGTACACAACTACCTTGTATTTTAATGCAACTCATGTCCCAGCATCTTTTTTATGTGATTTCTGTCCGCGTTCAGGGACAGTCATAACGTGATATAATTAGTTATGTAGAGAAGTTGAATTCTTTTTTGCCTTTTCCAGCTATTGTAGATATAATATTGAAGAGAACTTCCCGTGTAAAACAAGAAAAACTTGCTTTTGGTGGTAGCTTTTTGTGCATTAAATGAGTGGGTTGTATATTAAAAAAAAACAATCACACCTCACCACACTTCTGTACCAAGCACCCTACAAGTGTTATGTTACTTCAAAATTCCTTTTTGAATATCTTGCAATGGTAAGAAGCCCCTGCATTCTCTCTCTAACATGGCCCTTCTTATGCGAGCAAGTGCATCTGCTAGGTGACTATTTGGAGGGCAAATTTAGCTGCTAGTTTTTATCCCACGCAACGAATTATATCTACTGATAAAAAGGTTATCGCAGCTAAGACGTGGGAGTAATGAAAAGGGATGCAAGTTCGTTTCTGAAAATTAGTAATAGCATGAAATAGAAGGTTTCAGCTATCTTAATCTAGGCTTCAGTTATCGTGTCTAACATGATTTGTTTCGCACTAGCTCGAGCATATTATTTGATGCAAAGACATTGAATTTTCGAAGGCTGAGATACTCTTGGTGGATTTCTACTCATTTTCCTTTCACAGTTATAAATATCATTAAAATATATATATATATATATATATATATATATATAATCTTAAATTCTTTGAAAAAGATGCTGAAAATAGTACAAATATGTTAAGAACATAATTTTTTGTTGTTTTTTGTTTTTTCAAAAAAAATTCACAAATAGAATCAAAGATTGAGTAGCAACAAACTACACGGTGTTTCTAAAAGTGTTTTGTCAAATCAAGATGCTGAATTTTTTAGTTATATTTGGAAGATATTATAGGAAAAAATAAATACTAAGTTGTTGTTTTTTACTACTTGTCATTTATATATTGATGGACAAACTGAAGTAGTGAATAAGACTTAAATTTAATTGTTAAGATCTATTATCTATAAGAACTTGAAAAGTTGGGAAGATTGCATGTCATTTATTGAATTTATATATAATTGTAGTGTGCATTCTATTACTAAATTTTTACCATTTGATTCTTTTATCTATTGATAAAAGGATCTCTGTTTTGATGGTAGTAGAAAAACATAGATGGTAAAAGATTTGCATGCTAAGATATGACAACACATAAAGAAGAAAAATAAGCAATATGCATATAAAGCCAATAAAAAAAGGAAATTGCTCAGATTTGAATTAAAAGTTTGGATTTCGGTGCATATATAAAAAGAGAAGCTTCCTAAGCAAATGAAATCTAAGTTGATGCCAAGAGAATATGGTTCTTTTCAAATCACTGAGAAGATCAATGATAATGCTTATAATGTGGATCTTCTAGGTGAGTATAAAGTTAGTGTTATGTTTAATGTATCTGATCTCTTTTTATTTGATGTAGGTTTGGATGATATAATCCAACTCATACCAAAAAATCCATTGGTAGTTCTAGTAGGTCCAATCACTAGGGTTAAGGCAAAGAAGTTAAAAGAAGACTTTAATAGGCTTTTATAAGATACATGGGTCAAGATGGACTATAAAAAAGCAACAACCCAAAAAGAACAAACTTTAATAAATTTGATTCATATTCAAAATGAGTTTGAGGACCATGAGTTTCGGTCAAAGAAGTAATTTAGCATCATTGGGCTTGTTTTGTCAAGTATTTTGTGTTTTCTAATCTAACAAGGAAATCATTAATTATTTGGAGAAAAGAAGTCTAATATATAGAGGAGATCTAATTGGAAGAAAAATTATACTCTACCTTGGATACTAAAAGTGGAGGCAAAATAGGATTATTGGGACAAGAAAATTCCCTAGTCTATTCTTCAAATAGTGGTGGCGACACCATAAGATAAAATTTTAGAATATTTATTTTATTATTTTCATGTTATTTAGTTTTTGGGTTATTTTGGACCTAATTTCAAATTGAGTCAAGTGAGCCCATTAAATTATCTTAAGGGTTTATTTCTAAGAGTATAAATACTCTTTTGTAAGACTTAATTTTCAAATTGGAATACACATTAATTATTGCATATTGAAGCATAAAGCATAAGGATTTTTCTTGCTTGGTTCTTGATTGAACTACACCCTTTAAAGAATTGATCAATCTTTATCGTGATTTTATACTTCTTGTGCTCGTCTCCAGGTGAGGATGTTGTGTAAGGGTGGTTATTATAATCTTGGTGTTTTGAGGCAGATCATTCATTGTGTCAAGCTCAATTCTCAATCTTAAGCATGAATTAAAAAGATCTTAGGTTCATGAATTCAATTAAATTTCACTAGAGTTGACATCATCTTGCGTATTTTCTTAAAATATCATGGATAAAAAATAGTTTTCATTATTATATAATCAATTTTAAATTTCTTTTTCACCAAACACTTTATTTTGAAAAACCTTTTGTAGGTGCTTTTATTGCCAATATTCACGAAACACTTTTTAATTTTTTTTCAGTTTTTTCTTTTATTGTATTATTAAGGAAAAGAGGAACCAAACTGAAAGAAGATAAGGAAAAAAAAAACAACTTTCTGGTGGCAATTAGAATCTCACTGCCATCTTCTTGTGCTATGATGCGGGTTGAACAAAAATACTTTTAGCACAAAAAATAAAATCAAAGAACAAAAAACTTAGATGACCAAAAAAACAAAAGCATATTGATTCAAAGAAAACTTGGACTTGCAGTAATAATGTATTTTGGATTTCTAAAAAACTAATTCAAGATATCATGAAGATCAATTCAAAATAAAACAAATTCTTTTAAAAAAACTAATATGACATGTTTTTTTAAAAAAAAATATTAAGACAACAACATATTGGATCAATTTAGACTTTTTCAGCCTAACCTGTCAAACTCGTGATTCAAGTCATAGAGTCCATTAGGTTTAATAATTTTTCATTTAAATTTTTTTTACCTAAATATATGATAAAAAAATAATAGAAAAAAGTAGAAGAAAAGGTGATGAAGTTGGAAGAAGAAAAATCAAGATGATATTTTAAAAAAAATATTGACAATATTAATTATTGAATCAACTCAAGTTAACTTGTTAAACCTATGATCTAGATCAGAAGACCATGATAATCTTGTAAAAAGCAACTTGGAACAAACTAACCCTACATAAATTAAAACAAGATATACCATGAAGACCAATTCAAAATAAATCAAATGCTTCAAAAAAATCTCTAATAAGACATCTTTTTTAAGAAAAAATATCAAGACAAAAATATATTGAATCGACCCTGGTTTTGTGGCCTAGCTCGTCAAATCTATGACTATGATCATGAAATTTATTGAGTTTAATAATTTTGTAATCAATGATGAAATTGAAAGAAATAAAATTAAAGGACTTAAAATAAAAATAAAAAAAGGCCAGGTGCATGAATCTAGACCAAGTGGCCCTGCACACCTGGGCCTCTAAAAAAGAGTCGAAATGCGTTAGCCTTTCAACCCAGGCCCGCATACCTAGGCCTATTTAAAAAAAAATTATAAGGGGAAGACAATATATATCCGTCCTATATTTTTATTTTTGGAAAACAAAAGCAAACGATAAATTGTTTGTTGCCTAGAATTTGACCACCACGAAAGTGGCTAAAAAATCAGGGGAGATTTTTTTTTTTTTACCAAAGATTCCATTTGCCAACCACATTTTACACGAAAACACCTCAAGAACACTATAAAACCTTCTATAAACCTTCCAACAACCCTAAAAAACATGAATATCACTCGAAGTGGCAATCAATAATTTTCTATCTCCTCAAATGAAATCAAACAAATTTCTCTTCTCTTTGAAATCCATTGACTAAAGAATAATAAAGTTTTTAACAGTTTTGTTCAACTATGATTTTTTTTTTTGTGTTTCCCATTTTGATCCCATGTTATTAAATTTCTCCTTTCTTAATAATATGTGACAAATTGAGCATTTAATTGTGCATATAAAGATACCAATGGAAAAACAAAATTAAAGAAAAGAAAAGGCTATAATGTCTAAGTAACCAACCTTATTTTATTTTGGATCTTAGTATGATTTGCCAAGTGTTTATTTGGTATTGCGATCCAAATAGAGGTTGGTCAAAATTTATTTATATTTATTTTTAGATTGTTTTGATGTGTTGATGTCAAAAATAAATTTAAAAAAATTATTTTAATACATTTCTAAACAAAAAACATTTTAAAAAATAATTACTACCACAATCTCAAACACTGCAAATTAGCTTAGGGTAAATACTAGAAGACAGAAAGCCCCACCAGCAGTATCTTCTGGGGCCCCACCTTAATTTGTCTTCCACGTAAAGTTTCGTCAGTTAAAGGGCTATTACTTTTACGGTTTCAATCTCACCACCATCTTTTTTTAACGAGCGTGCTAGGTGGGTTTGCAATTATCATGGCAGGTGTCGGTCATTATTTGGCTAATTTAGAAAAGGAGGTCCAAGGCCTAAGCATATTAGACATATTGAAAATCCATTTAGAGAGAGAGAGAGAGAGAGATGTGTTAGTAGAGCTAATGTGAAATAACAATGGTGGACCTCAAGTAAAAAATCAATAAAATGGTCATTTTATTGACAGGGAATGTAGTTATGGTCCACTAATGGAATGGCTCTAAGTTATATGATTGTCTAGCTTATCAAGACAAACATACAATTGCATGTCTAAGTTTGAGACCCTAAGGATTTGGGATTTCCATCAAATGATAGCCTAGCAATTAAGGGTATGGATTTTTTTTTAATTTCCATTAGCAGATTTCATGTTAAAATTCTTAAAAGAAGGGTTGAAATTTAAGAAGTACTGCTATCCCATAATTTCTTCTAAGATCCAATGAGCTTCTCTTTAAGAACTACCGAATAGGGTAGTTTTTTTATTAGCTTGTGATGAAAAGAAAAAATAAAACGTTAATTGATATGATAATGTTAATTAATAAGATAATCTTTAACACTTATCCTAAAGTTTATTACGGTCATAAAATGTTCTTTTTCATGAACATTGAAAGGCAATACAATTATAATCTATTTGACATTCAAATTAATATTTACTTGTTATGCTTTAAAAAGTTTTTGAGACAATAAGAATATTCACATGATAATGAGAAGATTGTGAGTGATTCTAGAAAATCAAATTTATTTATGGATGATCAAGGTTCTCTCTCATACTCATCGGTTATTGTTGTTTATTCACCTAAAAAGAATAATAAAAAGTTATTATCCAAATAGTGTTAGGACTCTGACATATGAAAATAACAATACATAACTAAAGAAAACAGGGTAAAATAAAAATAAAGCATTTAAGAATTTATGTGGTTCATCCAATTAGGCTATATCCATGTATAAGTATAAAAGATTTCACCAAAAAACATAGGAATTATAATTAGCAATCTCTCTATTAATAGGAATAAACACTTCAATTTCAATTACATCACAAAATGTATCACTCACCTTCTTATGGAATTTCTCTCTCTTCTTCACTTGGTGGTGCATCAAAAGCTTTGAAATGTAATCTATTTATTGGTTATGCATCCTAGTCTTCATTCTTCATTTTCAAAGTTAGGCACCAATTGGTTCCTAACATTTATGGCCCAAATTGATCAGTATTTCTTTAAGTCAAAATATGCAACTACTCCACTCCACATTCTATCATTTGAAGACTTTGATTTTTAATCATGTTTTAACACTTAATCATTTGTGATTATTCTTTCTACATTTTTCATCTTCATGTTGTTTACCGTTTTGCTAAGCCATAAACGGATCTACACCATTTATACTTATCAATATTTTCAATTTGATCAAAACATCTGCTAGGTTTTTCTTGGTGTGAGTCTTTATTAAATCAACACTTTCATCTTCCACCACTTCTTGAATAAAACGATATTGAACATCTATGTATTTTGTTATTGAATGAAACACATGATTCCTTGTAATATGTAGCGCACTCTGACTATCACAAAACAAAGGAATCTTTTTTATTTGTGTATGAGCTTCTCTATAAGTCTTCTTATCTATATTGCTTCTTTACAAGTTTGTGTAGCTGCCAAGTACTCAGCTTCTATTATAGAGAAAGCTATAACAATATGAAGTTTAAAGACCTAGCTTACAACTCCTCCTGTAATTATAAACACATAACCTATAATAGATTTTTTTTCTCAAGATCACCTACAAAATATGAATCAACATAACCTCTAACAAAAAATTATGATCCTTCGTACATAACGTAGCATTTGAGGTACTCATTGATGTATTTTAAGGTCTTATTAATAGTATTTCAATACTTTTAACTAAGATTCTTCGTGTATCAACTTATTGCTTTCATTACTTGTGAAATGTTCAGTCATTTACATATCATGTAAAACATTAAACTTTCCACCGTTAATCATGTGGTACTCAAGATATCTCCATTCTCTTTACTTTATTGCTATGAAGCATACTTGAGAATAGTTTGAAATTAACAGGAAGTGAGGTAGAAATTGGCTTATAATATTGCATATTGAAGTATTGCAAGATTTTTTTCATATAACTCTTCTAAGAAAGTCATATATTCCTTTTACTATTATCTCAGTGAATTTGCATCCTTTTAATTTGATTTGTCAATCCCAAATCTTTTATTACAAACTTCATAGCCAATTGTGCTCTTAATTCTTAGAGTCGATAATTGTTGGGGCCTACTACCAATATGCCACCCATGTACAACAACAAGATAATAAAATCATTATCTTTTGTAAACCTTTTATCATACATACAATGTTATTAATTATGTCTATTGTATCCAAGGCTAAATATGAAAAAATCAAATCTCTTATGTCAATAACTAGGCACATGTTTAAAACCAAATAAAGATTTGATCAACCTAAAAACCAAGTTCTCCTTGTTTATTTTTTGTTAGAGCATGCAAATTTCTCCTTCATGCTCTTCATTAAAAAATGTTGTTTTCACATCTAACTATTCTAAATAAAAATTATATAGAACACACATCACCAAGACAAATCTAATAGTTATAAGTCATACCATTAGGGGAAGTATTTCATTGAAGTATATTACTTCTTTCTAATCATATATTTTTTCCACCAATCTTGTATGAAAACACTCCACTTGATCATTGCCATTGTGTGTTATATTGTAAACCCATTTATTACCGATTATCTTTCTTTCTCGTGGTAATGAAAGAAGATCTTGAATTTTGTTCTTATATAGAGCTTCAATCTCTTATAGCATCGATACCATCCATGTGGACACATCTGTAATTTTATAACCTCATAGAAAGTTAATGGATCTTTATCCTCTATTAGAATATAGTGTAAAACATTTCTCTTACTAACATATTCTAAGTGCCAAGCTAATGGTTTTTTCTCACAGATTGATTGTTGGATTTTAAAAGCTTTAGACTCAATTTATTCCTATTCTGTGTGCTTTGGTACAAATTTATAAGAATTTGAAACGTTATGATTATGAATATTTTCCACCTGAACTGTTATAATGTCTTTTAAGGTGTTATCATTTTCTTTCATATGCATTCTATCTTCTACAAATATGATATCTTTGTTGATGACTAACTTATAGGTAATGGAATCCCACAAGCGATACCTATCAACTCCCTCAACATATCTCAATAATATATATTTTCTAGATTTAGAATCCACTCTAACAACTTCATGATTATTATATGTCACAAACATATGACTTCTAAATATATACAAGTGAGAGTAATTAACTAGTTTCTCAATCCACATCTCTATCGATGACTTCAAATCAATTGCAGTTGATAAAGAACGATTGATCATATAACAAATGGTTTTGACCACTTCAACCTATAATGGCTTTCCTAGGCCTGCATTCTTCAATATTGCTATTGTTGTTTCTAACAAAGTGTATGTTCATCTACTATGCCACTCTATTTTGATGTAGAGTGTATGTCATTGTAAGTTGTCTCTTGTTACCTTTTTTGTTGAAAAACATTATCAAATTCATCATTGGCATAATCTCCTTTATTATTTGTTCTTAAACACTTGGTCTTTTTTTTTTTTAATTCAAGTTCTACCTATGCTTTGAAGGTTTTAAAGATTGCGTGCACTTTTATTAGATACACTCAACATCTTCATGATAAGTCATATATGAATACTACAAAGTATATTTCTCCTTCTATGAATATAATTAGTGTTTGCCAAATATCATAGTGAATTAGATATAAGATGCATTTTCTTTTAGCGTTGATGTGTTGAACTTCAACCTATAATATCTACTTATAACATAATGCTCATAAAAGGATAAAGAAACCTTTGCAAGTGCATATAATAACTTTTAATTAGAGAAGATTTTCATACCTTTCTCTAATATGCAACCTAGTTTTTTATGTCACATCATTGTATCTTTTTTATGGTTGTTGTGATCAATGTTCCTACCCCATTATGTGTTTCTTTCATTAATATAAAAAAAGTTCACAACTATCTTTCTTGCTTTTAATACCACTAACACCCCTTTGATAATTTTTATAATGTCATTATCTATACGAGTCTTACAGCCAGGACCATCTAATTATCCCAAAGATAAAAGATTCTTATGTAACCATTTTATATATTGTACATATTGAATATTATAGATTGAGCCATCATGCATTTTCAATTTGATGGTACCAATACCAATAATCTCTAAAGTATAATTATTACCAATGAACACTAAACCTCCAAGGATAGGTTCATTTGTATGAAATCAATCCTCATATGAAGTCATATACCATATTAATTTTAAATTTATTAACCAAACTTCAATGAGCTATTTCCTATCTTTAAAGACCATGCATGTTGCTTTGCTATATATAATTTATCCACCATCTAAAGTGTTTGCGACATATCCTTAAGGTTTTGATGACTCAAGGGTGTTATCTACACCTTTTTCATACCAGCTGTCACACCCGGACATCGCGGCGACCAATTAAAGATTTAATCTCAATGGAAAAAGGAACATGTATCTGACATCTTGTTTTTTTGGGGGGGGATGTCTTGTTCAAGGAGTCACCACCTAGTATTATGGTCACTAGGAACCCTAACTGGTCAATAGAGATTCTATGGCACGAGACTGGTTACGCAAAAGAAAATATGCTATCACCCCTGAAGCGTCCCACCTGAAGCAGGCTGCATTGCTGGTTTTCTCTAAATTGCTAATAATTTGTTCTCTTTTTTTCTTTTTATTCTTCCTTTTATATTTCTAATTTTGACATCAATGAACAATTCTTACGAATATTTTCAACTCTGGCGTTGGTAAATATCACGCAAATCCAAAAACTATGATACTCCTGACTCTAGCGTCAGTGAATAATTTCGCAAAAAATAAATATTGAGAAGAAATTTTCTATGCCATTTTTTCCTTATTTATCCTTTATTATTATTTGCCCTTTTTAGGTAGAAAAAAAATAAAAGCCTTACACGACAGATTTGCATTTAACAGAAATAATTCACAGATTGAGCACATAGCTAAAAAAAATTACAAAACACAAAGAAAAAAAATCAATGTACGAGTCCACAAATAAATCAACGAAGATCTCTAAATATTTTTGAAATTTTTTGATATCGAAAAGGGACTCGTTTGGCCAAATATCAAATTAGAATGGGCATAAAAATTATGGTTAAGGCATAAAGGTGTGTTTTGCCAAACACACCCTTAGTAAACATTAAGGATGTTATTTGTCAAATTGATAATAAGTTGGTCATATTAATCAGGTAAAATTTGAAGTACAAGCTCTACATATTTATTTTACTCTATTTTCTCACCCAACATAGTGAGTTATACAAATAAAGTTCTTATTATGTTGATTTGGTCAGTCACTAACTTGGTTTTTTCTTTCGAAGGTATATAGTCTCTTTTTAAAAAAGATCTTATTGCGTAGAGACTTTGACTCATATAGTTTTGTTAAAGTATCACGTGTATCTTTTGCAATTTTCTTTTTTACCACACTTGATAATACTTCAACAACTAATGCTAAATGTATATTAGCAGTATCATTGTCATCCATCTCATTTTATTTGGCATTATTAGTGATCTTTGTAGGCCTATCTTCACTTGCTACCAAGCAAATTTCTTTCCTTAAAACTAACTCCACTCTTATCTTTTATAGTGAGAAATTTCCTCCATTGAACCTCTCAATCTCATATTTTGTTGTCATCTTATTCACCATGATTTGTTCAACTATCATTGTTTCACTTACAAATTATAACATATATGAAAAATATATTGAGTGAATAATATTTTCACAAGTAAGTTTCTATGAAAGATTATAGGGGTCATAAATATTTTCATTTAAAACTCAATATTCTCCTTAGACAAAACTTTCTATATTGTATCTATTCATCGCACTGACTTTTCATGTGAATAGTACCATATACATGAACAATATAATACGTGAATAAGAAATTCAATGATCAAAATGGCTTTGATATGATTGTTAGGTTGCAACATGTAGAAGCAACAATACACAGCTAAAAAGAATAAGGTAAATAAAAAATAAAACACACAAGAATTTACATGGTTCACTCAATTAGGTTATGTTCACAGGCAAGTATAAAGGAATTCCACTAAGAAATATGAGAATTACAACCACTCTCTATTTGTTGGAGAATAATTAACAATTTCTCTACTAATAGAAGTAAACACCTTAAACGCTCTCTATTTTAACCAACTCTCTCATGGTATTACTGTTTGTTCTTGACTTGGTGGTGGCATAAAAGACTTTGGGAAATAACATATTTATATGGTAAGCATACCATCCTTCATCCTTCATTTTCAAAGTTAGGCATTGAAATGATGCATTTCTTTGAGTCAAAATATGCAGCTGCTCCACATTGTCGCCGTACTATGGCCTCTTGTATGTAAATGTCTACTGATCCTACAAACCAAGATCTGGGGAAAGATAGTTTTATTATAGAAAAATTGATGTCTCGTTGAAGAGATCCTTATAATGAAGCATGAACAAGCCGAAAGAAAGAAGATTGGCATTGAATGAATTATACCATGCATGTAGAAAAGATATTCACCCTTTTCTAATCAACAAGACGGCTCAAGTGATAAAATAAAAAAAAAAAAGGAGAGTCTGGTTTGAGAAAGGTGGCATTCGCCAAGCCATCAAAAAAGATTTGCACACATCTTTTCCCTTTTTATATAAAACAATATTGCAAATAGTTTAATTCACTATAGTTAAATATTTTCCTGGTTAATTTTGTGAATTTTTATCTAATATGTGATTAGAATGAATAAACCACAATAATTTGAACTAATTAATTAATTGTTTCATACTAAACAAATGTACCCAAGCATGCATGTATTACCGCACCGCACCTATCAAAATCTTGCTTCATGATCTGATCGGAAAAGTAAATTAGAATTTTCGATGATTAATATTCAAAGTCTTAAAAGAAGCCCTACTTGCCAGAACCTAGTCTTTCTTTACACAAGAGACCAAAACAAAAACGGGAGGGTGGAGAACCAAATTTTCAAACCCTTAGCCTTGTAAAGGTCTAAAAACCTTTATATAAAGAACTCAACACCTAAAAAAAGGCCCACAGCTTTAGGGCAACATGCTTTGCCTTCAAAAAAAACCCTTCACTGTCCATCTCTTTCTTCTCTTTGCCTTTTTCCCGTGGAAACGTGCCGTGGGACTCCTGTACAATAAAGAGAGAAACGTGCATGCGGGAATATAAGATTAGCTATTGTCTCCATAGCATGCGGACTCCACAATATTACACAGCTGCCTCAACATAAAGCTTTCCCCCCTTCCATTTTAATATAAATGGCCACGCTTATATAGAAATCTTCATGTTTTTTCAGTCCCTTCTCTTCTTCTTCTCTCTCAAGTCTCCACCAAACTAGTAATTGCATTGTTCTTTCTTTTCCATTACCATGGTGGTAGCATCCAACTTTGTGGTGATCAAACCCTTCTTTATTTCATTCCTTCAACAAAGGCCATTTAGGCGTCCTACTCATAACTTCCATGAGATGATGAGTAGCATTACAGGCAAGCTAGAGGTCCTTCCATGCCCTGAATGATTACATGCATGGGTGCATCCATGCGAGGGGAATCGAGCATTCCTGGTCCGATTGATTACTACATTTATATGAATTCTGCTTCTGTAGCTGTACAATTATCAGTCCTTGTTCATTACAGACTGCTCCTCTCTTCTTCTTCTTCTTCTTTTTTGGTTTTTTCCCTGATTAAGCATTATTGATTTTCTTTTGAGAGTTAGGATTGTATCTGTAGTTGATTATATATCATCATAATTGCTCTTGCAAAATTGGAAAAAAGAAAAAGCAGTTATATTAGCTTGATGATTAGTCTCTGTTGATTCCAACAGTTACTATTAGGCTGTAAGTGTTGTGTGCAAGTTCTTAATGTTGAATAAATAAATTTCATGTCGTTCTACTCTCATCAATATACTCTTCTGTATTGCTTCTTCTATCTCTTTTCTTTTGCTCGTACACACACACACTTGTCTACTTAATTATTCACTTCTCAAATGAATTTATCTTCTGTGATCATCAACGAGAACATATATATAGAATAGTATAGCTTTGTGACGCAAAGAAAGCCATAAACTTGAGTTCAAAGTTGTAATTAACACGTCTAAACTACACAATTAAAGTTGTAACATTTTTACAACATATTTATTTTTGTGTTTTAAAAATATTTTTGAAAAGAATTTAAAAAAAGTTATTTTTTTCTTTAAATTAATATTTTTTTATGTGTTTTCAAATCATTTTGATGTGCTGGTGTTAAAAATAATTTTTTTAAAAATAAAATAAAATTATTTTAATGCATTTCCAAGTAAAAAAACACTTTAAAAAACAATCGATATCACACTTCCAAACACGTCTTATAAACTATAAGATAAGATGCAACACAATTAAAGTTTCATAGGTCTGTAGTTTTATTAAGCAAAATATCTTAAATATCCATAATTAAATAAATAGAAAACAATCTATTTAAAAAAATAATAAAGTAATTTGAAGGGCCTAAAATATGGTCTGAAACTTCAAATGCAACTTTGAGAGTTTTCAGAGTGAAATTTAGTAAATCTGATCAGCAACGAATAAACATAGACATGAATAGATGCTTGATCCAAATTTAATTTTTTTATGAGAAATACACCTGAAAATCTAAACTATAATTATTTTTAAGTTACTCTAATTGGACAGCATTTTGAACGGTTTGTGTTCACTAATATAATCCATAAAATCCTACGCTAATTATTACAAACCCTAGCTTTTTCATGTGATAGATAACGTAGAAAACATGACAGAGAGGATGGCTTGATGGCCTCCCGATTCCGGAAGTTAATGAGCTAATTTGGGAGATCGACAATAAATAACATCAACTTTTTCTTCGTTACAGTTTATTAAATAATCAAATCATCATCACACCTTTTCGTTACTCTCATGTATATATTCTAAGAACTTTAAGCTAGCTTTGGTCTTTGCATATGCAAACCAGCTGGCCGGTGAAGGGAAAGGGAGGTGGGATTTGATGTCTGTCATTCGAGGATTGCTGCTCTACTTTTTTACAAGGGGTGGGGATGAGGAGTACTTATTTCATTTTCACTTTAAGGTAGCATAAGGAAATAGCAAGGCCCTTATTTGGGTGTTTTATTCCCTTAAAAAATTTTGTTTTCCGGCCCTAGGGCTGCCCCATACATGTAGCTTTAGGGCTATTTGCTTGCTAGGTGACGATAAATACCATGATAGCTAGGGCTGACTCTCTCGCTTTCTTTGATCTCCACACCTCAAGCTCAATTTAAAAGGAACTCAAGAATTAGCCATCACTAGCTGACATTTAAACATGATGACAAGCTGTAGCAAACATTCCCTTTTCACTTTGCTTTCTTTCTTTAATCATGGAAAGATCATCTAGCTTGACCAAGGGTTGGTATTGTGCCTCCTGACCCTTTGGCAGAAGTCATCTGTATATAAGATCTTCTATGTTAAAAGATAAGAATTTGTTGATTGTTATCGTTTCTCTCGTTATTCCTTTTTGATAACCTAATGATAGCTGTTAACTAAAGCTGAAGTCTTAGCACATGTTTCGAAGAAATATGTAGGGCTCGTCTGTCTGTGGGGAGGGAGCCCCATGGTC
>Ga0325404_1002664_pt1 | contig 19042 bp, 10 predicted proteins | sample PopdelMetagenome_18_FD_205664 | JGI IMG/M metagenome (GOLD analysis project Ga0325404, IMG submission 205664) | Populus deltoides microbial communities from Bellville, Georgia, United States - Xylem-Control-R1 | ecosystem: Host-associated > Plants > Phyllosphere > Stem > Wood/Secondary xylem... | reverse complement strand
TTTAGGGTTTCCCTGTCTTCTCAGAAACCCTAGGCTTTTTTCCTTTCCAATTTCTCTCTGTAATTCAGGTCTGCTTTCCTTCTTTCTATGTTTTATTGTTTGGTTCTGCATACCTTCTGTTTGGTTTCCAAGAAACTCGAGGAAAGGAATTGTAAACAAAAGAAAAAAATTGAAGCTTTGATAGGAATTCAATTCTGTCTTGTTTGGTGAATTTGACTCCATTCTGGTTTATTTTCCTCACCGAAGGAACTAAAACAGAAGCAAACGTGAATTTTTAATGGTATCTGTTTTTTTTTAAGAAAATAAACACTGTTCGTGGTTTCTTGCTAAGAAATTTTGGATTTTTACCGAAGAGTTGATGTTCAATTTGTTTTCAAGCTTTTGATTGATTGAATTATTTTGGTTTATCAAGCATAGTTTGCTTTTAATTAAGATGATGTTTTCTTGAAGTTTTGAATGCTTTGCTTAATCTTTTGAACCAGTGTTATTTGTATTGCTTGCCAAGAATTTGAAGTTTTTCTGGTGCATTTTACTGAGGCAGTTGTGAATTATTCACATCGACATAGAAGAACAATTTGACTAACTGTTTGGAATTTTCTATTGCATTAACAATAAACAACTTTTTTATGGTTTTTGATGAACTTATCTGAAGATAATTTTATAACTGTATGTTGGTGAATCCGGCACAAAAACATTGTGTTAGCTGTGTTGGATTTCAATGGTGATGTCCTGTCTGTTCTTCCTGCCTTTGATTATTCCAAAATTTACTATCCAGTTAATATGGTTTTATTGAAGAGTACTGAGCTGTTCTGTGCCTGAATTGCAGCTCCTCCTCCATTTGCATCTATTTCAGCAATGTCGAGTCTAGAAGAGCCGCTTGGTTTTGACAAGTTGCCTAGCATGAATACTATTGAGCGAATTAAAAGGTTCTCATCTGGTGCTTGCCGACCCCGGTCTGATGATATGGGAATGGGACATTGCTGGATTGAGGGAAGGATTTGCAGCTCATCCAACAGTTGCGAGTAAGTGCTAATCCATGATTAAACTTTGTATTAGCACAAGATCCTGTGGATGTGGAAGAACGATTACCTTTTTTATAATCACACAATGCGGGGGTTTTATTATAGAGTTTGGAAGGAAGATGGGTAGCTGCAGTCCCAATTTTTCCTTCCCCTCGATTAGGCATTTTCTCAAAATATAAGGCCTCTTTGATAGCTTCCATTCGATGCTCAGTTTTCTACTTTATTATAATAATGATGTCAAGAACTAAAAACTAGATTTTCTGCATTGGGTGGTACTGAAAATAGAGAAAACTGAATTTTCTACTTTATTAAGCTACCCTTGCAGTAATTTTTCTAACATAATTTCATTAAAAAGGTCAACGTTTTTTGCACTTTGCAGGGAAGATTATGAGTATACAAGAGAGACTTTTCCTTGGAAAAGACATACAAGAGATCCATGCCAAGGAAATCGAAGGACTATGAGCTCAGGCAGCAAAAATATGGTGTCTGGAAGTAGTTGTGATTCACGCTATTTTCCAGATCATCAATGTAGTTCCAAATCCAATGACAAAGACATACGGGGTATTACAAATAAGGTGATTTCATATCTGAAACAGAACTGTAATTTTGTTATATATCTTGACCTTAAATGATTGTAGTCATTATTGTTGGTAAAATAGATAAAGTTCACGTGTTCATTTTTTTAGGCTGTGGCATTTGTCTGATGGTCCACCATTTAAATTTCCTGTAACTTGTAATCATAATTTTTTATCTTTTATTTGGAAAAGCAGTTCTTGAAAGGTATACCAAAGTTTGTGAAGATTGTGGAAGTTGGTCCAAGAGATGGACTGCAAAATGAGAAAAATATCGTGCCTACAGATGTAAAGGTTGAATTGATTCATAGACTAGTATCTTCTGGGTTGCCAGTTGTTGAGGCCACAAGTTTTGTTTCGCCCAAATGGGTACCTCAGGTAATTTGATTAGGTTTTGATTGTAACTTCAAGTTTATCTTATTTGTCAATGTTTTATAGTGCAATTGAAGCAGATTCATGTGGTGTTTATTGATCAATCTGTAATAAGCATAGAGTATTTGTCTACATAAAAAATAAGTTGAATATAAGCAGTCATAGAGATTGTATAATAAGGAAAATACTTGTGCGAATTGCTGGCATCAACCAGCTTCTTCAAGTTTTGATCTTTCTTTTAAGGTGATGAAAGCCTTACCTTTGCTTTTGTACCAGACTCCAACAGGTTTTGATTGCCTTAGTTTGTTCACTGCCACCCAGTTGCACATAGTCTTTACCAGTTATTTTGTCTACTTACCATTGCAAAAATAAACTAAAAATTAATTGGCTGTTATCAGCAAGCTGTGATTATTCAGTTTACAATATTATCTTTTTGCAAGCAGCACTTGTGTCTGAATCTTACTACACCAACATTGGTTATTGGCATGGTTATCTCATGTTTATTGACATAACCCAATTCTTGGATAGTCTTTCTTTTAGGCTCACATATTCTGTTAATATCCCTTTCCTTTCTGTGATGTTAGTGAAGCATCTAGTGTAGAGTCCCCTTGCAAATGATATTGCTCCTTCGTGAAACAAAGTCATGGATCACAGGTGGAATTACAATTGGGAAATAGATGGAGAGACAATGAGTAAAGAGAGGGGCAAGGGAGAACTGTGTGTGTGTGTGGGGGGGGGTTGGTGGCGGCTGTAGTTTGATGCCAAAAGCTGCATTAATGGTTCTTAACAACGCTGTTGTTGTTTTATTTGGGTATACATTTGACTGTTCTAAGACAAACATTATCCTCTAGAAACATCTACTTTGTCTTCAATAAACAAATAATTTTGTTTTTGTGACTGTGCTCTTTGATTGTAGCACAAAAGCCATGACCTCTCTCTCTCTCTTCCTTGAGTCTGGTTATAGTTTATTTATATTCAATTTCAACTTGAATATTTCTTGCCTTCCTGTTATTCATTGACCTTCTTTTCCTTTTGTTTTGTTGCCTGCTTATAGTTAGCAGATGCAAGAGATGTAATGGAAGCAGTTCATGGTTTAGAGGCCTCCAGGTTGCCTGTTCTGACACCTAATTTAAAAGTGGGTACCCCTTGTACATCTGCAAGAGTTCTGGCAATATCATATTGGTCCTGGAGTAATCTTCTGATGTACTGTGACTTTTCCTAGGGATTTGAAGCAGCTGTTGCAGCTGGTGCTAAGGAAGTTGCTGTTTTTGCATCAGCTTCTGAGTCATTTTCAAAGTCAAACATCAATTGTAGCATCGAAGAAAGTCTTGCTCGTTATCGTGCTGTAACTCATGCTGCTAAAGAGCTCTCAATTCCTGTTCGTGGGTATGTCTCTATCCATTTCCATGAATTCTCTGCCCTACTTGTGATTTTTTGGGAGGTTAATTTGCACTGTCTGCATTGAGAGTGGATGGGAAAACTACTGATTGACTGGTACATTATCAACTAATTATTATGCTCTCAATTTGATCAAAGAAAATGAAGTCATAATAATTTGATAAGATAATTTTAGTGTACATGAATATATATAAGGGTTATCCTTTGTCTTTTCTCAATCCCAATTACTGGGATGTGTTTCTAGTTTGTTTACTGCCATAGTCATTTAAACCAGTGTTCGGAAATAAGATGCTGGTTGCTGCGTAGTTTTTTGTTTCTTATTGGATGTTTTATTAGCACCATGATTGATATTCTAACCAATATAAAGTTTGAGGTTCCATGATCATGAACTCGTATAAGTTGTCACGATCTTCCAATCTAGGCACAATAAATTGCTTCCTAAAATTTGAATGGGCGCTGTACCAGTTTAGTAATGTCGCAGAATACATGTACACCTAAGTGCTAATGCATATTTTATGGCATATTGGCATAACTGTCTCTGTAGGTACTTGCATTTTAATGCTTATGTGGAAAACAAAAGATTGAATGTTATAGCCTTCATCCAGTTCTGAATAAATGAATTGTTTTTGAACTTTGATAGGTATGTATCATGTGTTATTGGGTGTCCTGAGGAAGGATCAATACATCCTTCAAAAGTAGCATATGTGGCCAAAGAACTTCATGACATGGGTTGCTTTGAAATATCCCTTGGTGATACAATCGGTGTTGGTACACCTGGTAACGTTTTTACTTTGTTATATCCTAGTTTAACCTCCTTAGTTCCTCCTTTTCATTTCAGTTCCCGCATCACTTAGAGTGTACCTAGTGACTTTTATTGCAATATATTTGAACTATGTTTTTTTGTTTTTCAAAAATTTTGTTGAACTTGTGATAAAAAAAAAATTGTCTGACCTTGCTCTACACCCGGGAAGAAAAAGATGACAAGTTAAGTCCCCCCGTTTGGTCGTGTATTTTTTTTTTTTTCCTGTCCTTATGTTCATATCTATTTGATACAGGGACTGTTGCTCTCATGCTTGAAGCTGTAATGGCTGTTGTTCCCGTTGAGAAGCTTGCTATCCACTTCCATGATACTTTTGGGCAATCTCTTCCCAATATCTTGGTGTCTCTCCAGGTAAGCATTGGATTACTCAGAGCCTTGTTGTGGCAGCACTGTATTTAGGGAAGCCTACTATCGGACTGCTTGTGATATGTTGTACTCTTTACACCGGACAACTGTACAGTTGCATCTTGATGGAACAGATAGTCTAATCTGGCCAACTAAATATGTGCAAATATGCTTGTGCAAGTAATCATTTGACTAAAATGGATTAGCGTAGTGGACTAAAATGCTAATCCCCATCTGTCGAGGATGTGTATACTTGCATCCAACACAACTTCTTTAAAATTTGTCTTTATGTTTTTATTTGCCGTCGTCTATCTGATCTGTCTCAACAACTCTCTTTCGCATTTTGAACAGATGGGGATTAGCGTAGTGGACTCGTCTGTTGCGGGTTTAGGTGGATGCCCATATGCTAAAGGAGCATCAGGCAATGTTGCTACTGAAGATGTTGTCTACATGCTTCATGGGCTTGGCGTGAGAACCAATGTGGATCTGGCGAAACTCCTCTCTGCTGGGGATTTCATTTGCAAGCAATTAGGTCGTCCATCTGGATCAAAGACTGCCGTGGCCTTAAGCCGAGTTACAGCCGATGCCTCTAAGATATAAGGAGTTTCAGCTGTGCCTATTTATACCAGAAACTGTTCAGTTGTCTTGTGTGTGCACTTTCTATACAAAGAAGAATAAAAGAAGCCCAGGGCCATAAATCCTCAGTGATTATAATTTCTGTAGCAAAATATTCTATGCATTGTAATATCTGCTTTGAGCAGAAGCTGCTCACTGCAGCTCATAGAAAATGTATCCCTTTCTTTTCCTCTCACGATATCGTAAAAGCGTTCGGACTATCCATAAACTTCAACAAAGGGGAAGGCTGTTGATGCAGGACAAATCAACTAATCAAGAATTGAAAACAAGAGAAGTTAAAAAGCAGAGCTGAAGAAGAGAGAGAATGCATCGCCAAAACTGTCAACATTTCAAAAATAATATATAAATACTAAAACCTTAATAAGAATAGATTATTATTAAGCTTATAATTTATTAAATAAAATATCCAACAATAATTAAATCAAACTTAACAAATAAATCCAAATAAAATTTAACATAACACACTAAGCAAAATAGCTGGCAATAAATAAATCAAGCTCCGTAAATAATCTCAAACAAGAAACAATGGTAGATTGCCTGTGCTAGACTCTCCGTAGATGATCACGCGGTCTGCTCGACAAGGACAGCCATAAAAAAGAAAGAAAAAGAAAGCAGCCGAGATCGGTGAATATTAAGAGAAAAAAAGAGGAGACGTGTAAGTAAGCAGACAGGCCAATGGACAATAGTTCAATGCTAACGTGAGGCTGGGAATGCTCATTGCTCAACTACGAGTCATTGAATATCCGACATTCCACTCAACTCAATTGAGTTGAGTTCTTGCTTGATTTGAATGCGGCAAAGCAGAAATTAATAGTAAAAATCCAACTTGATTTCACCTGGATTAATTAGAGCATAGAAAAGGATAAATGGCTCGTTTGTTTTATCTCCTGACCCATACCCATACCCAACTCAATTCTTTTTATTATTTTTTAAAATAAATAAAATTATTATGAACTTTATTAAACAAACCTAATAATCTAACGTTTATTTTTTATCTAAGTTTTATTTTATGAATAACAAAAATTCCTTTTTAATTTTTTTCTCAAGACAGATAATTCTTATCATGATAATGTATTGCAGACCATATAAAAATCAATTTAAATTTCTAATTTTACTTTATAATTAAAGTTTAATTTATTATTGTGAATATAAGATAATAAGAAAAATAATAATTAATGATTATCAATTTAAAATATGTAAGATTAATATGTTAATGTCTTTTGGTATTATGTATAATATATGTCTATCAATTACTAGGTAGTATATATATAATGTAAGTTAGTTATATAGTTATAGATGCATTATTTTTCAAAGTATATATATGATATAAGTCAACTAATAAATTATAAGCATATAATTCAAGATGATATAAATAATTCTTAAACATAAAAGATATCTTAAATAATTCATCTTATAACTGTATTGATTATAAATTAACGATTTAATTATTAATTAGTGCGGAGTAATGTTTAATGACATAATTTAATTTATCTTTTAAAATCATATATGTATAAATGTTTTGTACTGATTTGTTAGAATATGATTTATTTATTTATTTTGCGTATCAACCTTTCCCATACAAAAGGTAGTGGTTAAGAAACATAATTATGTGGAAGCCAGCTAGTCAAAGAAGAGGAAGGGGAAGTGGAAGAAGTCCCTGTCGTCCCGGCTGCCTAACCTTGATAACATGATAAGAAATCAAGAACGAGGTAGTAAATTAATTAGGACTATAAAAGTTAATGTTCCATTGATGATTACAGATATTCCCAGTAGTTGATGCAATATATAGCAAATTAAGCAAATCCCCGTCAGAGTAGTGCACTCTCTCTTTTCGCTTTATAAAATGGACGAATGTTGTCTGGCTACCATACACACACACACACACACAAGGTGTCATCTTGAGCTCTGCTCCCATGTCAGTCACTTTTACACAAAAAGATGTTTGGAACCATATTGCTCTAGAACTTGCTCACCTTTTCTTTTCTGTGTGGATATCATTTGGATCGGTTTTGCTTTGCTTGTCGAGAGTTGCATGGGCCAAGAAATAAGGCGCATGGGGCTACAAGGTGTGAGAGTTTATGGAAGTAGTTGAGATCCCAATGATGGTAGAGCACCGTGACCTTGACCGGCAAGAAAAGTTACACAGAAAAGCAAACAAAATAAAGAGAGTGACGACTCTAATTGATTGCCCACCAGCATATATTTCTCTGCCTCAATGATGCTTAGTATACTCATAGCCAGACTGTCTGATCGTGTAATTCTTTTCTGCTCTCAAGTCAGTCAAAGCCATTTAGCACTCTCAGAGTGTTCGCTTTGCCCACAGCTTCAACTTCGGAGAGTGGTGGGTGCATGGCTTGTCCCTCAATATTCCCCACTATTAATGCCCAGCTAATCAGTCACAATGCATGCTAGCTAGCTTGCAAGGAGAGATGAAGAAGCCGAGGAGTACAAATTATGGATTGAATTCTGAATCTTTGATGGCCTGGTGTTCAAGCCAGAGAGGACATCCCTTTTCTTTTCCACTGAGTAGCTGCAGTTTACAGATCTGCATGGACATTAAAAGACTGCAAGGTACTCTAACGTACCAATAGGCAGCAAGTTGTTTCCTTGCTCCACACACACACACACACATAAACTAGAGCACCCTACGTGGATCTTGCATGATTAATTAGGCATTCATTAACTCATTGAACTGAGAAGATTAGCCAACGGGATTAATAAGTAAGCATTTGGTTAGAGAATTTTGCATCGTGGACTCACATGGAGTTCATAACCTTTTTGTGGTTAATCCTCTTGTATATTCTAGCGACGGGGAGGAAAAACATAGACGAGAAAATACCAGCATTTATGAAATTTAAATTCGAAGCTCGTTAATGTAATTGAAATCCGGCATGCATGTCCTCTTTGGTATATACATGTGTGTTTTTTTTTTTTTTTTTTTGAAGGAATATCCACAGCAAGAATGTATTAATTTAAAAACAAATATGATTAATCTAGAATCTAAATGAAATAAGTAAATTAAAGAAATTAAGATGATTAATTAAGAATCTAAATCCGACTGCTTTAGAATCTTGAGTGTCAATTATAATGTTCTTGACTAAACATCAATAATACATTCCGAACATTAGAAACCACGAATTAACCTTCTCTCTCATAGCAACAAACAGGACTCGATCGATCGGGACGTCACCTTCACACTCGAATATTGTTATCCTTATGGAGTTTGTAGCAGTTAATTAGTCAAAAAAAGAGTCCCCGATTCATAATTATAATTGGACATTTGTAGAGACAAACACATGTAGATTGCAAATTTCAAAAGTCCTGATAAGTCTTTCGAACAATAATTTTCTACTTTTCTTAAGAATAAATGTGCTCTTGTACATGAAGAAAAATAAAATATAGCATACATTATTCCAGGATCGTGGAAGTATGCATAAGTCGACAGATCTTGTCCAAGTACCGGAGGGGGAACGAAGTCATAAAAAAATGGATGATCAATCGGTGATCTTTTGTTTTTTCCTCGGCTACAAAAGACAAAATGAATTAAAACCAAGCACTAATAATTCTGCCAGTGGTTATTTTTAAATTATTTTTTATTTTTTAAAATTTATTTTTAACATTAATATATTAAAATAATCTAAAAATATTCTCTTAAAAATCAAATTCTTTCAAAAATATATTTCCACCTGAAAACAAAAATCCTCTGCATGCACGATCTTCTATATTTTTGTCTTTTGTGGAGACCTGCCTGCCGTGTTGCCAAAACTCCACCCCCTAATTTTCAATGATAGATATATATCAGGCATACAATTAATGCCTTTAGAGTTCAAAGTTCGGAAAAGATGCTATTTACAAAATCCATGCCGTGCGTTAAAAAGCAATGGTGAAAGAAAGGAGGGTTAATTTCTTCACAGATTTTTTCAGTAATTTCGTTCTAATCAAGTTTTTTAGGTCACTAATTGGGCCCTCTTTAGCAGGTGCTCGCATCAATTATTCATGACTTTCATGTAAATCAGCTTTCCTTTGTGTGATCGATTATGTAAAGCGAAGGAAGACAGCATCATTTTTTCCAAGGAAAAAAGCCACTCCATGTATGAAACTCTCCCTCTACCTTCTCGGCCCACTGGTCAGCTCCTACCAGTTTGACCATTTTTAATTGAGTAAACTCGAGACCGAAAGAAAAGAAAAGAAAAATCTGAAGGGAGTGATCGAAGTCCATGTAGTGGACGAGTTGGTGCATGGTCTGTGACTTCTCGTTTAATTAAAACTTGATATATTTGCCCGCAATAAATCCCTATTCTAGTGCTCCTACTTTCTTAGAAAAATCGATTTTATATATATATATATATTCCAACAACATGCACAATGGATTGTTCTTGCAAAAAACTAACATATTTTGTTAATGTTGAAGAAATGAATAGCACTCAGCTCTCATGCATCTTCTTTCTTATGATAATTAAGGAGATCTCTTACAATAAAATAAGATCATTTGAAATGATGTATGGTATGAAAGCAACAACCCTCTTTTCAATTTTTTTGGATTTAGTTTTCCCGATGTTAACATGTGCTTCTCCACTGACCAGTCACTACACAAAAGGCCTACTACTGCTAGGAAACCTTGCCAGCACTTTCATCATGAGTACAAAGCAAAAGAAGCTAGCTTCTTGCAAAAGACACTCCCAGCCAAGTGAAAATAAATTCAGAAAAGATTTTGTATCAATAATCACCTGAAGCCAGGAGTATTAATATTGTTAGATTAAGACGCCCATCTGATCCCCTCCCTCCCTCCCTCCCTCCCGTGTTGTAGGTTTATGCAACACAACTAAAATCTGCCAACGGAAACTGCAACTCTCTCTCTCCCTCTCCCTCTCTCTCTCTGGTCCATGTATGAAGGTTTCTTAACATGGGCTCTGAGATCAGCATCCAGAAACTCTCTGCACCATATTTATTGTTTCCTTTCAGGCACCAAACCCTATGCATTCTGACTCTTACCTCTCATTGACTAGCCTCATTTTCAGAGGCTCAAACTTCAAAAAGTAACCCAACGGAGACACACACTGGGAAAAAAAACCGTACCCAAAAAGAGCCAAAACAAAGAAAGCAAAAACTCTTTAGTCTCCCATTCCAAACTACAACCTTTCTTCTACTTTTGTTGAGCTTCCTTTTAAAGGCCCTTTTAAATCGGATCCAAGAAGGAAATTCCTCCCTCCTTTTCCGTTCCTTTTTGGAGGGTTTTGGGCCAAGAATTCTATGCATGGTCTGAGATACATATAAGTATAGAAGGAGGCAGCTGATGGGTTTAAGAAAAGAGTTGGCTTGCCTAGCGCTATTGTTCCTGATACTTCTGCTGTTAGAAACTTCATCTGTTCCTGATAGGTCAGCCAGGCACGGAAGCTTCAAGAACACTGGCTCTACAGCTCAGTTAACGGGTCCTGTTAAATCTCATGGTGGTGGCCTAAGAGGAGACAGAGATGAAGAAGGTGATGCAACTTTGGGTGATGAGAAGAGGAAAGTCTATACAGGTCCCAATCCTTTACACAATAGGTAATACTTAGCTAGTGAAAGCTTGCTTAATCTTCATATATATATATATATATATATATATATATATATATATATGAAGCCATGTGGTTTTCTAATTTTTGAAGCTTTTTTTGTTTGCTAAGTAATGATCATATTAATTAATGCTTGGCTTTATGTTGTCCACGTATACATTCACGTATATATTGAGCTGTATCAAGCAGTGTTTAAATGCATATATAAGTTTTAGATTTCTGCAAAAATCCAATGCCTTTACTAATTGATTAATTTGGAATGTAACGAATATACACACACACACACACTCCAAGGAGTATTTACTTTCCATATAAATTGAAATAAAGTAACATGATACTGCCGCCATTAATGAAGTTGTTATAATGACAGTGTTAACACTTTCGGTTGTTTTGTGAATTAATCAACCAAAGCAATGATGTTGAAGCAGTCGTTTCAAAAAAATTGAAGTCTAAAACCCTCATGTTTGGGTCGTATCTTAAAAATAACTGCTTGGATAGCGCGCTATATCTTCATTCATCGATGGCATCACGTTCCTCTACGCTCTGCATAATCGAGCTACACTGCATAAATCATGTTGGTTTTCGACAGCAGACAGCATGAGAATAGATTGAATTCTTTTTCCTTAAAAACATTTGCTTAGTTGTTCATCCGTAAGATAAAGCTGTTGTTTTCCTTTTCCTTTCTATTGATTATGTGCCCGTCAAAGAGAGCATGAGTTTTATTTAGTATGATCCATCGCAAAAGGCATTATTTTATCCAAAGAGATGATCGATCTCTTCAATTTTCTTGGAGGCTCATCCCTTAAAACTTTGTCAAGCTATCTGTCCAGCTACTGGGCTGTGAGTTGTTGCATTTACAATGCACAAAACATAATGAATGGAACAAAGCAGCTCATACATGTGGGCCAACAGCCCATGAACAACTTAAATCCAGCATTTTGGATCACGTCCTCTTGAAAGTTGAAAGTTCACAGTAGCATAAAAACATTAGAGAAAACTGCAAGATTGAGTTGCCGAACCTTTTTATATGATTACTATGCTTCCTCGTACACATCACATTGGTGACCACGAAGTTCCGAAAGAGAAGGCAGCGTACCTTCACAACTGACCATCTCACCTGCAGTTTTGTTCAAGTAGTTTCCTAACCCTTTTAAAAATTACACAATTAATGGCGAAACCAGATGTTTAGTTCTAATCCAAACGCCCGTCACTGGCATGACTGCGTCAACTGCGAAGCAAGGACCAAGCGAAACTTGTCCGTGGTTGCTCCAAACTTGTGTTCTTGCCTTGCCTTTTTCTGCAATGTCAAGAACGCTTGATCCTTGTTATGCTTGCCTTCAAAGGGATGTTTCTAGCGTTGTAAGATTCATTCTGAGATGCTTGAACTCGAAAGTCAAAATATAGTTTCAAGGGTCTGTCGGGAGCGATCTTTCCAATTCTTCTCGGGTCCTCATCTTTCTTACCAAACAAAGGAAATACCCAATCCTTCACTTCTCATCCCTCTTCCCGCGTCCATCCTTCCCTCATCAATCCCTCACAAACATACCCTAAATATCCTCTAGTCCTCCCAATACAACTGGCAGTGAAAAGTAAGCAAAGCACAACTCACAGTGATGATTGATGAAGATGGGAAGTAACAAAAGTTTGCCTTTCCATTCCGGGCAGCACACTTATTTCCAACCTGATTTCCCTCAAGGATAAACAAGACATTCAAGTTTGATACAAGCTTTGGCTAAAAATGATAGGAACCAACAATAACCAAAATCTAAACAACAGAGAGTACAGGCAGTAACTCGATTAGCTTTCAAGTCTTTAATGTGATGGAGCATGTTGAATTAGTCATGAAGAGTTCCCATGATATCTTCATCTCGATATAGAAAATACCTGAAACAGTGCATAAAGCCACAACAAAACATCATCAAAAACTGTATTTGTGTCGATCAATCGTCTAATGAGAGGAAAATAAATGCATTTGTGTAACACGCTGTTTTAGCAGCAAGAAAAGCAGTAGTTGTCGTTTTGAGTTGCTGTCAAACTTGTTAATTTTCATGCCAATGAAAAGATTTTTTTATTTTATTAGCACCAGGTATCCAGGCCAAGGCCCAACTAATCCTGGGGATGCACATGCCCTCGGAAAGGAGTTTCCCGCGAGTGCACCACAGTTAATTCATGGGTTTTGCCCAAGTCTAATGTCCCCATGGAATTGTTTGCGCCTAGCAAGAGTTGAACCTGGGATCCTGGACAAGAGCACACTATCAAGTCCCGGCTCTTCTCCGTTAGGCCAACCCCATGGGGTTGCCAATTTAAGAAGTTCAATTTCTAGCCTTACTAAGCAGATAGTAATAGAAGGCTATTGAGTCCCATGAAGAAAGAAAAAAAGATGTACGCCTTCCGATCGAGTGAAAGCAAGGGCAAATTCAATGCCTGAGTCCTCTTTTCTTCCCTTAGTCTTCATCTCACCCGAGTTCAACTGACTTGGAATGCTAACCTAACCGGATTAGAGTTTAGGCCTGCATTTAACCCGAAGTCCCAATTCTCCAACAAGTGTTCCATATTGTAACTTCTTACCAAATGCACATCCCCTTTGGGTAGCAAAACCAGCCAAGATTAACCAAAAAGTCAATATAAGAAAGCACCAGACTATCGGAAAAATCATGAAATCTACATTTATGCGGCAATGACCTTTTTAAGAACGGCATAATGGGTCAAATCTTTCATATTTTGAATAAGGATCTTATTTCTGCAGGATAAAATTTCTTCTAAATCAAGATTGATCTAATGATTGTAATATGTAAGGGATCGAATGCATGCAATCCAAAAGAAGAACAGATAACCAAGCTCCCTAGAATACCCATCCTGATCTCATTCACATCAGAATGCCATTTTAAGGCATTTATGCAAAAAACCAATTTCCATATATCAACTCACTATAGTCATATACACTGCAAACGTTATTAACAACAATGCCCTTTGCAGAAAAACAAATAGTACTGAAAATTAATTGGTTCATTTCAAAATCTGTATCAAGCCAAATCATCTTCCATTATAGGTATTCCTTCAAACATATAAACATGCATTCCGTGCCATTAGAAATTCTAAAGTCAGCAAAACAAATTTAAATCATATAGGATGAGGTATCATGCATTATAGAATTCTGAATCCTATTTAACAGCGTTTAACTACTCTAAAACTAGTTACTTGATCACCCCCAGTGTGACTTTAGGAGACTGTTAGCTGCCACAGCCTACCAATATTAAATCTACATGGATCTATGAGTCAGGCGTATGCCTTCTCGAAGCTACATGGTTCAATTGAACGTTTAAGTGCCAACTCAAACTGCATATAATTTGACCTGTCCAAATTTTAGAGTCAAGTAACAAGGGCCATGGAATAGCTAAGAGATAGGACCATGGTATTTTTTATACTACCGTGTAGACAAACTAAATAAGCTAACACACAGATGCCAACTCTCGTACACAATTTGCACAACATCCACCAGAAACTCGAACACAAAGAAGGAACAAAATTTCAAAAGGCAGTAAAAACTCACTCTTTTTCACCGAGTTTCACTTCAGTGCCTCCATATTCAGGCAAAAGAACAGCATCTCCTTCCTTCAGAGTAACAGGAATCAACTTGCAGTCTTTATCACGAGCTCCGGGACCCACCGCAACAACTTTTCCAGAATTCAGCTAGAATTATGAAGCATTAAAAGAAATCATGAGGTCAAAAAACAATCAGTGATCACCTCATGTATCCAGCAATCAAACAAATGAATAAACGTAGATTTACATCATAGCATGACAGAATAAGAATTAGCCTTCGATTTTCTTGTCAGGCATAAATTTATGAAACTGGCAAGAAACAAATACACATAAGTTGAGCATGCTGCACTATCAAGGTGAGCCAATTACCAAGGAATAAAAAATAACAGCAGTCGTGAGAACTTGAATGTTAGTATAATTTATTTCCAATGAAGCATATATTTTAAAACTAAGAACCTCCCAATCCCAACAAAACCATTTAAAATTGAGCTAAAGCACTTAACCGTTACTGTTAGCAATTAAACTGAAGCTGAAGTTTCGGATTCATGCATGAACCAATTCAGATTTTAGTACTCAGAATAAAGTTATTTTACAAGCCAGACGTTGCTTATGTTCAATACTTCAATTGGAGGATTTGTGGGGGGTGACATAAAGAACCCAGATTCTAGTATGTGGTTGCCGTAGGTTTTGAGATTCAAAATGTAATGCAATACAACTCTTTGCAACAAAAATAAATCTTAGACATAAGTTTAGTTTAGTTATGATTAACCAAGTACTAATGCCTCTTAGAGTTGAGAGAATCCCTCCCTAATAAAAGAGTTCATTACACTTCATATCACGCACAGTAGTAAAGCAGTTCCAATGCTGCATGCATCAAACGGAATGAAAGTAAAGAGAAAGGGATGGCCTTGGGGGTTTTCTCAGGAAGAAGAATACCGGTGTTGGTTTTGGAAGGAGGGATTATTTTCTCCACCAATATGCGATTAAATGTCGGGATCAAACGCTTTGCCATCTTCACTCCTCTTCAGCCTTCGCACGCACTGACTGAGTCTAGAGAGAGAAAGAGTGATAGCAGAACAGTGAGTACTTGAAACCTCTTCTGGGCTACTTTAAATGGGTTCGTTGAGTTGGAGATACAATCCAAGCGAGATGATGCTGGTAGGGTTTAACGAGGAGTTTAATGTTATGTTTGTCAAATTCCACAACTGCCCATCTTGCCCATGCTCTTTTCCCTCGCTCCTTTTTCTTTTTTCTTTTTTTTACCAAAAGCCAAACAAACAAATAAATTGCCCGAACCAAAAGGGTTCTATGCTTAGGTGAGCTGTTGCCAATAAGTTGCATGGCACCAAACAATCTTACCCTGCCTAGCTAAACACATTTTTTCTTCGAAACAACTTATAGACTTTATATATTTAACGTAAAGGGAAAACCTCCTCAACCATTATAATAAAAAAGTTTCCCAATCCATACATAGAGCATAAAATTCTTGAATAAGATAAATGTAAATAAACTTGAACTATGATCAACAACTATTTTGGAGAGAAGAGGGAAGAGTCCATCCTTTGGACGCTTGGGGCAAAGAAGTGGCTTGAGCTCTGAGTAAGATGGGTCAAAAACTTCACATTTGCCTGCCAAATGATGGCTTTAGCAGCGCACAAATTGACCAACACTTGGATTGAAGTAATCCAACATGAAATCCCATGTTTAGCCAGATATTTAGGTTGATGTTGCGCAAATTGACTAATAATCTTGCTAAAACTCCAAAACCACTGGATAAAATGAAAAATAAAATGAAGAGGACAGCATAGTTGATTTTTAAGGAGAAGAAAAATAAAAATGGAAGACCAAGTAAAGTAAAATGAAGAGGGGCTGCAGCTGGTTGCAGAGAAGAAGACTCTTAGGGGGAGAGAGAGATAGATGGGCTAGCAAATTTGGTAGTTAGTGGTAAATTATGTCTGTTCCATGCTTTATCAACCAGGATTTTAATCCTAGTGAAACCGACTTCTCATGAATGCATCTATTCCAGCAGAGCGAGCTAAGAGTAACCATTAGAAGAAAGAAAGGAGAAAAAATCACCCTGTACAACACCAATCTGAAACTCTGGCAGTGTTTGATAACATATTTACGCTTTTCAAAATGGGTTTTAATTTGATACTCTTTACATGCTTTGAATGATTTTAATATGCAGGCTCTGAAAACATCAATTATCATCAATTTTATGCATTTCCAGTCCAAAGACACTTTACAAAATCACATGTACCGCACACTCAATTGTTGAGGGTTGAAATTTGATTGTGCCATTACCCCGCCAGGCGCCACCCACAACTTCCAGCAAATAATGAAAAAAACAAACCTTCTCATGCTAGTTTCTAAACTATGATTAATTTTGCCGAGCTTATAAATGAGAAACACCGCAAGTATGTTAAACTGTGCTCAAAACTTTTAAGACTCCCACAAAATTTACTTCCACAAGTCAGCTTTGAGTAACATAAGATGCTACAATCCCTCCGATCATCCACTATGGGGGGACGAAATGAAATGGAAAACCACCACATTAACAAAACAAAGATGCCATACAGCTTAGTTCTAAATTAAGATCCATTTACTTTCTTTCCTTGAAAACTAAAATAGGTAACATATCAATAAAAATATTAGAACAAGTACAGAGCCAGCCAAAAAACTATTGTCTGGAAATTTTTGATGAGTTTATAAATCTGCAGGCTGCATCCAAACTCAGTTCTTCGTATACCTGGACAATGATTTTTTTTTTAATTTTCAGACATCAATAATAGCAAAATGGAATCTTAAGCAGGAAATGTAAATGATTTCAAATAACGATGCATACAAGTTTCCGATGAACTTCATGAAAAGCCTTGGAAAATCTCTCGGCCTCTGCTGCACCCACCTGTATATCCACAAGAGCACTCCAAAACTTGTCATAAACAAAAAATTCATTTATCCCTATCACTAGGAAACGATAAGTCTGCTGTGCCGCTTTGTTTGGATGGGGGGTGGCAACAGATTTTTTTTGCATAATGTATGATGGCCAACAGATATAAATCAGCTAGACTTTTTTGGCACAACATTCAATGAGAAACAATCTATCCACAAACAGATCACTGATGCAGGATGGAGAGAAACCAAAAACAGGAGTAAGATAGAGGCATCTCGACAAATTCAACTCTGACTCACAAGTGATCACACCAGGTAAAGTCACACAAAGTTAATCCTTTCTCGCTCAAAAGATGGCCACCATGCTTACTGTTGTTGAAAAATGAATTTTCTCAATGCACCAAATGCCTTGAATATGTTAATGTACCCATAAGAAGGCTTCATGATTCATTCAACGCCAGCAAATACTATGGCAAGCAACAAATCATACCTTCTTCTCAACTGCCAACTTAAGCTTCTCCCAGAATGCATCTACTTAAGGAAATACAGAAGAAAACAGTCAATAAATGCACATGAATATCAACAATGATGAAGAGTTAAATTTTTTTTATGAATCTTTGTTGCCGATCCCATGAATTTGCCAATGATTTCATGATTCTTAACATAATGCAAATTCCATACCAACATAACCTGAAAGGGAGACTCTTTCCAAAATGACTGACAGGCACAACACACGTCAACAGAAAAGTTGGTGACTTGGAGGAAAGTTTATTAAGTAAAGTGGCTCAACATTATCAGGCCAAAGCTTCCCAAGAGATTTTTCATCAAAAATCAAGGATTCATGAGGGAAAATACATTTAAATCTCCTCAATTATCTAACAATGATAGAAGCATGTAAGCAAGCAGACTAAATTTTATTTGATAACATGCCTTGTACATCAATAGCTTGATTGTTGATTTCCTTTTTATCTTCCTCCCATTCAGCTTCTTTCCAAGACTTGAACTGTTGTGCAAATAACAGAATACATGAAACCAATTCAGATTACAGATACAAGATAATGTCTCATCTGCATACACATTATATATGTAGAGAGAGAGAGAAGGAACAGTTTTAGTAATACCGCTGGCAATGACAGGTGAGATGATCTTTCTGATGGGACTAACTCAATCTGAAATTAAAAAATAAAGGTAACTATGCAGCTGTGGGTATATCCAAATACAAACAGAGCACGAGAGAATTAATGAAGGCAGTTCAGAGTACACACAAATACAGACATGCAAACTTCATCGGAATGCCCACGCACACAAACACACACGCCAAAAAGAAAAGGGGGAGAGAGAGATCTAAAGGGCAGTTTCAGTAATACCGGCTCCGGAAATGACCGAGAAGATGATTGTCTTGATGGGTCAATCTCAATCTGATACAGAAGAAAGTTATTACAAAACCATGAGCATTAGATACAAATACAGACAGCTAACCTGGCAAAAGGACGGATTTGACTTTATTTAGAACATCAAAGTCCACTTAAAAGGATCACAAAACATACAGATTATTCAATTCTAATTCGTTTTCTTTCCATAAAATCTAATGGTTTTACGCTTAAGGACTTTCCAATTTATTTAGTTAAAAGCCTCACTACATCATAATATTTAACTGAATCACCATTTCAAACATGTCTAAAATCGAGAATTTCATGCTCAGACCACTACCATACCAAGATATTGTGGTGTTATGATTATAACCCATTTTCAACCTCAAAACACTGACTAAATTAGTAGCAAAAAAGAAAGATACTGACAATGTAAAATTCAATAAACCCTAGTTCCTTTTTGAAGAATAGACAGACAGACAGAGTAGTGTGTGTGTGTGTGTGTGTGTGTGTGTGT